>OATS01000031.1_pt1 | contig 124483 bp, 88 predicted proteins | sample 1476061 | NCBI WGS metagenome assembly OATS01 (sample SAMEA2579987, study PRJEB22360) | human gut metagenome | biome: human gut; feature: human-associated habitat; material: faeces | place: Denmark | collected 2008/2010 | reverse complement strand
CTTTCACGTGCGGACACGCTTCCAATTCTATTTCTGCCGCTCTTGGTATGGCTGTCGCAGCCGCCCGGAAAGGAGACGCCAAACGCCATGTAGTAGCCATTATCGGCGACGGATCAATGAGTGGCGGACTGGCTTTTGAAGGACTGAACAACGCATCTGCCACGTCGAACAACCTGCTCATTATCCTGAATGACAATGATATGGCAATCGACCGCAGCGTAGGAGGCATGAAGCAGTATCTTTTCAACTTAACGACTTCCAACCGCTATAATCAGCTACGTTTCAAGCTCTCGCGCATGCTGTTCAAGCTTGGCATTTTAAACGAAGAACGCCGCAAAGCACTCATCCGTTTCGGAAATAGCCTGAAATCAATGGCGGCACAGCAACAGAATATTTTTGAAGGGATGAATATCCGTTACTTCGGTCCGATAGACGGACACGACGTAAAGAACCTGGCAAGAGTATTACGTGATATCAAAGATATGCAAGGACCTAAAATCCTGCACCTGCATACTATCAAAGGAAAAGGATTCGGTCCGGCAGAGAAACACGCTACCGAATGGCATGCTCCCGGCAAATTCGATCCCGTCACCGGCGAACGTTTCATTGCCAACACCGAAGGAATGCCCCCGCTTTTCCAGGACGTATTCGGAAATACACTGGTGGAACTTGCCGAAGCCAACCCGAAGATTGTCGGTGTCACTCCCGCCATGCCCAGCGGCTGTTCGATGAATATACTAATGGAGAAAATGCCGAAACGCGCTTTCGATGTCGGCATTGCCGAAGGACATGCGGTTACCTTCTCCGGAGGGATGGCTAAAGACGGACTGCAACCGTTCTGCAATATCTATTCTTCTTTTATGCAACGGGCGCATGATAATATCATCCACGACGTAGCGATTCAGAATCTCCCAGTTGTTTTGTGTCTCGACCGCGCCGGATTGGTTGGCGAAGACGGTCCTACTCATCACGGAGCTTTTGATATGGCATGTTTACGCCCGATCCCCAACCTGACTATCAGTTCCCCGATGGACGAACATGAATTACGTCGCCTGATGTATACTGCACAATTGCCGGACAGGGGACCGTTCGTGATCCGTTATCCCCGTGGACGCGGTGTACTGGTAGACTGGAAGTGTCCGCTGGAAGAAATTCCGGTAGGAAAAGGACGGAAACTAAAAGAGGGTAGCGACCTTGCAGTGATTACTATCGGACCGATAGGAAACGTAGCCGCCCGTGCCATCACCCGGGCAGAAGCAGATTTAGGTCTGTCCATCGCCCATTACGATTTACGATTCCTGAAACCGCTGGATGAAGAGTTGTTGCATGAGGCAGGACGTAAATTCCAACGTATCCTGACTATCGAAGACGGAATTATCAAAGGCGGTATGGGTAGCGCTGTCCTCGAATTTATGGCAGACAACGAATACAAACCGACCGTGAAGCGTATCGGTATCCCTAATATATTTGTAGAACATGGGGCAGTTGCCGAACTATACCAACTGTGCGGCATGGATGAAGAAGGGATTCTGACTAAAATAAAAGAATTTATCAATTGACATGAAGATTATTATTGCCGGTGCCGGCAACGTAGGCACCCATTTGGCCAAACTGTTATCGCGCGAAAAGCAAGATATTATCTTGATGGATGATGACGAAGAGAAACTAAGTGCTCTTAGCGCCAACTTTGACTTGCTGACTGTTGCCGCTTCTCCTTCTTCCATCTCCGGATTGAAAGAAGTGGGCGTCAAAGAAGCCGACCTGTTCATCGCAGTCACACCGGACGAAAGCCGCAACATGACTGCCTGTATGCTGGCTACCAACCTGGGAGCCAAAAAGACAGTGGCACGTATCGACAACTATGAATATCTTCTACCCAAAAATAAAGAGTTTTTCCAGAAGCTGGGAGTAGATTCGCTGATTTACCCGGAAATGCTGGCTGCTAAAGAAATCGTATCTTCCATGCGCATGAGCTGGGTACGCCAATGGTGGGAATTCTGTGGAGGTTCGCTGGTTCTGATTGGTACGAAGATGCGCGAAAAGGCTGAAATCCTGAATATACCGCTGCACCAATTAGGCGGTCCCAACATTCCTTACCATGTAGTAGCCATCAAACGCGGAACGGAAACGATTATCCCTCGCGGAGACGATGTTATTAAATTGCATGATATTGTTTATTTCACCACTACCCGCAAATACATTCCTTATATACGTAAGATAGCCGGCAAAGAAGACTATGCCGACGTACGCAATGTAATGATTATGGGAGGTAGCCGTATCGCAGTCCGTACCGCACAATATGTGCCGGACTATATGCAGGTGAAAATAGTGGATAATGACCTGAACCGTTGCAACCGTCTGACAGAGCTACTGGATGACAAAACAATGATTATCAATGGAGACGGTCGCGACATGGATCTGCTTATCGAAGAAGGGCTAAAGAATACCGAAGCATTTGTAGCCCTGACCGGCAACTCGGAAACGAATATCCTTGCCTGTCTCGCCGCCAAACGTATGGGAGTGGAAAAGACGGTGGCAGAAGTGGAGAACATCGACTATATTGGTATGGCAGAGAGTCTTGACATCGGCACAGTTATCAATAAAAAAATGATTGCTGCCAGCCATATCTACCAAATGATGTTGGACGCCGACGTGTCTAATGTGAAATGCCTGACTTTTGCCAATGCGGACGTTGCAGAATTCACCGTACCGGAAGGGGCCAAAATAACCAAACACCTGATTAAAGACCTGGGACTTCCCAAAGGCACCACCATCGGAGGAATGATCCGTAACGGAGAAGGTATCCTGGTGACAGGTGATACGCAAATCCGCCCCGGCGACCATGTAGTCGTATTCTGCCTAAGCATGATGATTAAAAAGATTGAGAAGTTCTTTCACTAAGTATCAACAAATACTTGTATATGATTAACTCGAAGATGATATTCCGGATTCTGGGTTTTCTGCTTCTAATAGAAACAGTTATGCTATTATGTTGTGGGGGTGTTTCTCTTTTTTATAAGGAGAATGACTTGCAGAGTTTTCTGGTTTCATCGGCTATTACCACTAGCATCGGTATTCTGTTGCTCGCCATCGGGAAAGACGCAGTGAAATCCCTGAATCGCCGTGATGGATATGTCATAGTCAGTGTAGCATGGGTCACCTTTTCCCTTTTCGGAATGTTACCTTATTATATAGGAGGGTATATCCCAAGTGTTACGGATGCATTTTTTGAAACGATGTCCGGGTTCAGCAGTACGGGTGCCACCATCTTGAATAATATAGAGTCAATGCCTCATGGAATACTTTTTTGGCGGGCTATGACACAATGGATAGGCGGTTTGGGTATTGTATTCTTCACCATTGCCGTTCTACCGATTTTCGGTGTGGGCGGGATTCAGGTGTTTGCAGCAGAAGCCAGCGGTCCTACTCATGACAAAGTGCATCCCCGTATTGGTATCACTGCCAAATGGATTTGGGGTATTTATGCCGGAATGACAGGGACATTGATTGTCTTATTAGTATTTGGAGGTATGAGTGTGTTTGACAGTATATGCCATGCTTTCACGACAACCAGCACTGGCGGATTTTCTACCAAACAAGCAAGTATCGAATATTACCACTCACCCTATATAGATTATGTAATCTCTATTTTCATGTTTCTTTCGGGCATCAACTTCACGCTATTACTGTTGATGTTCAATGGAAAAATAAAGAAGTTCATTCATGATGCAGAGCTAAAATTCTATTTCTGGTGTGTTTCTTTCTTTACTATATTTATTGCAGTCTGGCTTCATCAGACTTCTTCTATGGAGATAGAAGAGGCGTTCCGTAAATCACTTTTCCAAGTGATTTCCTTGCAAACTTCTACGGGATTTGCCACAGCCGATTATATGCTTTGGCCTTCTATCCTTTGGGGATGCCTTGTAATAGTGATGATCATCGGAGCCTGTGCCGGCAGTACAACAGGAGGTATAAAATGTATTCGTATGGTTATCCTGTTTCAGGTTGTGAAAAACGAATTCAAACATATTCTTCACCCTAATGCCGTGCTCCCGGTGCGAGTTAACAAACAGGTTATTTCTCCTTCCATCCAGTCTACAGTATTGGCCTTTACTTTTTTATATGCAGTCATCGCTATCATCAGCATACTTATCATGATGGGGCTGGGAGTCGGTTTTCTGGAATCAATCGGAACCGTAATCTCAAGTATGGGTAATATGGGACCGGGACTCGGTACATGCGGCCCGGCTTTTTCATGGAGTCAATTGCCTGATGCCGCCAAATGGCTGCTTTCTTTTTTAATGCTCTTGGGACGTTTGGAATTGTTTACAGTATTACTACTTTTCACTTCCGATTTCTGGAAAAAGAATTAAGAATTCAATAAAGGTAGTCTCTTTAATGCAAAAGCTACAATAAGGAGTACATTATCAGGCTATTACAAAGAGTACTTATCTATTCATATATTCTCAACGATTCTCACCGTAATGAGAAAAAATACTCATCGCAATGAGAAAAAGTTCTCATTACAGTGAGAATTCTTTCTCATTACGGTGAGTATTCTATCGTATTTGTACGTTGTTATCACATCATATCTTTCTAAGTAAAATCTTTCTTACAACAGGCTTATTTATTTCATAAATCTTATTGATAAGAACATCCATTTCCTGTTGGCGAGCATCACGGACAGCTTCAAACATCATCTTTGAATACATATCACGACGTCCCTTCAACCAAACGTTTTTATCCAAGTTTTCATCCATCACCTCGATCGCTTTTCTGTCGTCAGCATACAGCAATCCCTTTTGCTGGAAAAAGCCGAATTCACACCACGCATATTCTCTGAATGTTCTTTCAATTTCCCAACGATATTCATTCAGGTGCATCACCGTCAATGCTTGTTGGTATTGGGGAGTTTTGGATTCAGCAGCAAGATTAATGCCCTTTGCCAGTTCATCTCCACTCCAGGTTCCAATTTCTTCATCGTCTATCAACAACTTATAATTGCCTTTCAGTCCTGTTACTTTCAACGTTTCACGGTTCATCTCTTCCATAAAAGGAACAACTTTCAGCACTTCTGCCTGGCTCTTTTTCTGTCCCCAACCACGAGCAATAGTATCTAAAGGATAAGGAAGAGCTTCTGCCAAATAGTCAAAACTCAAATCTTTTCCATTCTTCTTTATATTTGAAACGGTACAATTTTCCGACTTAACGGCTTGTTTTTTATTAGCATTAATCTCCATATCCGCTACTTCTTTACCTACAAATCCCTGGGCTTTCAGGAAAAGATAGGCCATCACCATGTGTCCGTCGTTATCGGGATGAATACGGTCACTGCCACAAAGGGTAAAGGTAGGATCTTTCTGCTGATATTGCTGATTAATAGCTGTCATAGGAGCATTTAAATCGGTAAATTCCCAATTATTCTTAGCTGCCGATTCTTTCTGATATTCAACAAGCCGTTTGATAGTTTCATTTTTTGTCTTGAACGGTGTATTCTCTTTCAGTTGTACGGTTTCATCATACGGAGAAGTTCCGACCATCACGATACGGGTATCAGGAAGATCTTTAAAACGTTTCTCCATCTGCTGGTAATTCTTTATACTTTCCTGATATTTCTGCTCACCGAATTCTTTGGGCTTATCACCGTTATATTCAAAATATCCGGAATCATTCATACCAAAAGTAACCATCAACACGGAAGGTTTCATCGCAAAAATATCACCATCCAGGCGTTTATTCATATCATACGCCGTATCTCCACCAATACCACCGTTGAAAACACGGATAGGCATATCCGGAAAACGAGTCATATAATATAACCAGATGTATGAATGGTAATGCCCACCATCCGTTATACTATTTCCCAGGAACACTGCTCTCTCACCCTCCTTAAAAGGTTTCACAGTTTGTGCAAACGCAGCAGTACATGTCATACAAGCCGCTGCAATCAATACAAAAAGTTTTTTCATGTCTTAATTTCTATTTTATAAACTGTTATTTTCATTATGAACGTTTTCTTTATTTTTTGAGAGGATCATATACGGCAACTGCCACGCGTGAATCGGCACAGCCATAATATAAGAACCATTTCTGATTGTGGAATACAAGCCCTTCTATAAATACGGTTCCGGCTGGATATTGTCCGCTCTTTTCAAAGTCTGATTCGGGAATATAGAAAGGTTTATCCAAGCGATCGATTAGTTTAGTAGGATCTTTGGCATCAAATAAGGCTTGTCCGGCGCAATAAGAGTTGGCTGTATACAGTGTGTCTCCTTCTGCGCCCGATTTATTTTTGCCGTTATAAAGCAGCAGGATTCCTTTGTCAGTCAGGATGGCAGGAGGACCACATTCGGTCAGGTCACTGTCGAACTTACCTGCGCGGGGAACCATCACTTTCAGGAATTCTCCATTTTCATCCAACATCGGTTCCCAGTTGACAAGGTCTGTGGAAGTGGCTACATTCACAAACTTTTCTCCCCAGTACATCCAGTATTTGCCGTCAATCTTGGCAATCACTTGTTTGCCGTCGATTAATTGGGTTACGATAGAGGCAGATTTGGAAAATTCATCTATGAATCTTCCGTTGTATGCTTTTGCGAAAGCCGGTCCATGTTTTTCCCACGTTTGAAGATCGCGCGAGGTAGCCACTGCCAAACGCGCCTGTTTGCGGTTCCATTGTGTGTAATGCATTACGTAAAGTCCGTCTTTTGTTACGGCAACACGTGGGTCTTCGCAACCGCCGGGATTTTCCAGTTCTTTCTGACTATCGTCTGCCGGATAAAATACAGGTACGGACATTCGTTTGAAGTGTAGTCCGTCGTCAGAAGAGGCATATCCCAGACGGGAGGTACGTGATCCGATACCGGTTGCCGAATTGTCTTCAGCCCGGTAGAGGACTACTACTTTCCCATCATAAACAGTAGCAGCGGGATTAAACGTATCACTCGCTTCCCATGCTACTGAATCCTGTCTCATCGGACAATAGAAAAAGGTAGTAGTGTCAGGAGAAATAATCGGATTAATACCTTCCGGACGCTGGAAATCTGCCCACGCCCAATCCGGGAACTCTGCTGTTTGCTTCTTCTCGCCACAGGAAGTGATTAATGCGGCAGCCATCAGTAGATAAGCTATGTTTTGTAGTTTTCTTTTCATTTTCACGTTTGATGTTATAAATAAGTGCTCTTACAAAATTATCTTATATCATAAATTCATATACCTCGTTGATTTGCTTTAAGGAAAAGAGGGAGGCGTCACTTTAGTTCCCCACTTCACGTCAGGCTTGGACGAGGTAGTGTATTCTATTGTAGCCCCATTATTCAGTTGGTCCCAATCGATCCATGTACTGTCATACGGTTTACCGTTTAGCTTCATGGACTTGATATAAATATTCTTTTCCGAACCGCCTTTTATCACTATATCCCCTTTCTTCAAATGAACTTTCACGGATGAGAATATCGGAGTGTTCACCGTAAAGCCTCCCACTCCCGGTATTTCGGGATAAAGACCGATACAAGCGAACACATACCAGGCGCCCATCGTCCCTAAATCATCATTGCCCGGCAGACCATCAATTTTACTTGAATACTGTTCATTCAATACACGGTTAATAATCTCCTGTGCTTTATAGGGAGTTCCTACCCAGTTGTATATCCAGGGAATGTGGAAGCTCGGTTCATTGCCGGAAGCGAACCAGGCATCATTATAACCGGCATCCAAGCGGGTAAAGAATTCATCCAGGCGTTTTTCTGCCGCTGCTTTGCCTCCGATGATTTCTATCAGCCCGGCAATATCGTATGGCACCATCCAGAAATAATTCTTATAGGTCGATTCACGGAAATCTTCAGTCAGTGGTTTCCACGAACCATCCGGATTACGTGATTGCAACCATCCGGTTTCCGGGTTATACAGATTCTTCCATGAACGTGCAAAATGGAAATAACGCCAACTTGCAAACTCATCTCCTACGGCATGTAAGGCAAATTGTGCGATTGCAAAATCAGCGGAAGTATATTCTAGTTGTATAGAAGCGTTGTAATATCCTTTATCCAAATACTGTTTCAGTCCCGGACGAGCCTCAACCTCCTGTGACATTGCTCCCGGTTCTTCCGCTCCTTTTCTCATGGTTTTGAAAATCGGTTTCGGGTCATAATTGCGGGCACCAAAAGCGTAAGCATTGGATATTAGGATAGGAGTCGGATCTCCTTGCATCACGCCGGTCTCTATATTAGCCATCACCCAACGCGGGAAAGCACCACCAGCTTCTTCGGCAAACAATTGGTGAGAAATAACAATATCAGAGGCTACTTCAGGATCAAGGATTGATAATAGTTGAATCTGTGTACGATAGGTATCCCAGTTGCTAAAAGAAGTATAGTGCTTGGAACGGGATTTATGCACTCTGAAGTCAGCTCCCATGTATTCTCCGTTCACATCGCTGCATACATTCGGGTGAATGAATGAACGATACAGATGAGTATAAAATTGAGTGGTACGATCCGGATTGGTTCCTTCTACTTCAATCTTACCCAAATAATGATTCCATTTGGATTCTGCCTGATTCTGAATCTGCAGGAAATCCCATCCGGTATTCTCCGCTTTCAGATTCTCGCGTGCATTTTCTACTGATACATAAGAAACCCCAATCTTATATTGGATATTTTTCTTCTTATTTACATCAAAAGTAAAATAGACTCCAGAGTATTCTCCTTCAGCAAAAGTCGTGTTCGGCTTCAGTTCATTTCTTTTCCATGTTCCCGATTCCAACGCATCCGTATCAAACTCTGCTACAAAATAGACTTTATACGGTGTACGGAGTCCACAGAAATTACCACCTTCTGCATATCCTTCACACTTATTCGGTGCAGTAATAACGATGGCGGCCTGCTCTATCGGAGTAGCAGAAATACCTCCACCGATAATTACCGTACCATATTGCTGATCGGCCGGATATTCATAACTCGCCATACCAGTTCTTTCGGTCACAGTCAGTTTAGCTTTGATGTCTTCCTGCACCATTGCCTCATAATAACCTGCATGTCCTTTTTCTTCAGAGATATTGATACGATAGTTGAGAATATTGTCCGGAGACATCTTCAGTTTGCCTTTTACCGGAAAAGTAGGGAAGTTGCCCATGTGTTCGCAACCGCCGCCACTCAATTGGTTGATGACGAATCCGGAACGTTTAGAAAAGTAAGAGGGGGTAAACTGCACCATTCCATAAGGGTAGGTGGCTCCGGGATAAAGATATCCCGAAGTCAGACCCACACCTTTCGTTCCTATCAGGGTATTTACCTGACGGGAATAATTACTCCCGGCGCTCTGCGCCGAGAGACTCCCCCACCCTCCAATCAAAACCAATAATAAACCTGTTAAAACTTTATTTTTCATACTGTATTCTCGTTACACTTTTTAGTTTCTTATTCTTTCGACAAAGAGAAAGGAGCGGCATACTTCGACGTACATCGTTCTTTATTCGGCTGACTCCCCATTTCGAAGCGGATGATTCCTCCGTCTGCTATATCGTCGTATCTGATAAAATTCTTATCCAACACACGTCCATTTAAGGTAGCAGACTGGATATAGAGATTCTCTTTACTATTGTTGTTCGCTTCAATCACGAATTTATTGCCGTTTTCCATCGTTATAGTAGCTTTCTTAAATAACGGACTGCCAATTACATACTCATCCGTACCCGGACAAACGGCATAAATGCCTAATGAGCTCAAGATATACCATGATGACATACCGCCTTGGTCTTCGTCTCCCGGATATCCTCTTTCTGTGGAATTATACAATCTTTCAACGATCTGGCGTACCCAATACTGGGTTTTCCACGGTTGACCGGCATAGCTATACAGATAAGGCATGTGCTGAATCGGCTGATTGCCGTGTGCATATTGTCCCATACCTGCCAGTTCCATTTCTTTCATTTCATGGATCACTCCTCCGTAAGTTCCCGGTTTAATAGTGCTGGGAAGGGCGAATACCGAATCCATTTTGGTCGTAAATCTTTGGTCGCTTCCGAACAAGTCTATTAATCCTTCTACATCATGGAATACGGACCAGGTATAATGCCAGGCATTACCTTCGCAGAAAGGTCCACCCCACTCCAACGGGTCAAACGGTTCCTGCCATTTACCATCGACGCCTTTTCCACGCATAAAACCGATAGACGGATCGAATACGTTTTTATAATTATACATCTGACGGGCAAAGACTTCCTGATAGTGTTTGTTTCCAGTCATCTTAGCCAGTTGGTAGCCACAGAAATCATCGTATGCATATTCCATTGTCTGTGCACTCGATCCCATTGATTCCGGATAAGGAACATATCCCAGTTCAAAATATTCTTTCCAGAAACCGCGTCCGTTGGCGCCTCCCCAAGGACCTTTATTCATGGCTTCGTGTGCGTATGCTTTTAAAGCTTTCTCCGGATCAAAAGTCCGAATCCCTTTTGCCCACGCATCTGCCAATAATGAAATGGAGTGATTACCCAACATTCCTCCTGTTTCTCCGGGAGCTGACCAGGAAGGTAACCATCCGCATTGTTCTTGTGCGGCAAGCAAGGCATTCATGTAACGTCCCTGCATGGTAGGATGAAGAATATTAGTTAATGGAAATTGAGAACGGAAAGTGTCCCAGAAGCCATTATCTGTATACATATATCCATCATATACTTTGCCGTCATAAGGACTATAATAATAAGGTTCTCCATTCGCTTTACGTTCATAGAATTTGCGTGAGAAGAGATTGGCACGGAACAGGCAGGAGTAGAAAGTCTTCATTTGTTCGTCTGTTCCACCTTCTACCTGGATTCTGTTCAATAATTCATTCCACGTTTTATGTCCACGTATTTTGGTGGCTTCCAAATTCTTATCTTTACCCAGTTCGTCGTTCAATGTAATCACAGCCTGCTCTGCGCTGATATAGGAAGAGGCAGCCTTTGCCTGTACTTTCGATCCTTTCTTAAATTTGATATAAGCACCATAGCCTTTGCCTTCTCCTTCCAACTTTTTAGGATAAATCTCATCTTTCTGATTTTCCCACATACCGTAATCCTCAAATGCTTTGTCGAACTGCACTACAAAGTAACTACGGAATGTCTTAGAGTTATTTACAAAACGTTGGTTATTCACCCAACCGGAGATTTGTCTCTTTGCCGGATCAATCTTGATTTCACTCATATCTGTATATCCGTCAATTACCAGATAGGCGTCTTCGGTAGAGGGATAAGAAAAGCGTAAATGTACACCACGAGTAGTTGGAGCCATCTCGATTGTAATTCCATTATCCAGCATCACTTTATAATAATGCGGCTTGGCTATTTCATTATTATGGCTGAACTTCGTTGCCCGCATCTCCTGATTTACAACTAATTTCCCCACCATCGGCATAAAAGAATACACTGCATAATCACTCATCCACGGACTGCATTGGTGAGACTGGCAGAATCCTCTGATATTATCTACCGCATATTGATATTTCCAGCCTTCTCCATTTTTCCCTGTTTGGGCAGACCACGTATGCATGGCATAAGGCATACCGGTAGTAGGGTATGTATTTCCATAACTTAATCCGAAATGAGAGTCGGTACCTTGCAGTGTATTGACATATTGCACAAGGTCTTTCATTTGGGCATATATACTTGTTGATAAGAAAGAGAAGATTACTAAATAAATGAGCTTGTTCATGGTTATTTTTTATGTGTTACATCTATTTCACTTGGCAAATCGAAACAACTATATCTATTTATTACCATAAGTAATACCCTGCCAGTCATCTGTACGGAAAGGGGACGCCGGAAGGTTAACTCCATTGTATAAATTACAAATTGGATTATCTGCCCAAGCATAACGCACTGCTATTGGGAAAGCAACTTCAGGAGATGAGACGATGATGGAATTACCATCAATCACAGCATCAGCCCAATGAAACTTATGATCAACGCCAGAGATAGTAAATCCTTTTACTCAAGTGGAGCATCGTTATCGTACAATGATTCCCAATTAAATACACGGTAGAAATAAGGACGATAGAAGTCAGCACTACCCGGTGCATTGAAATTATCCCAAAAGTTGGAACAGTCTGTATTGGTAGAGATCACCAATTCACCGGTACGTGATAAAGCCGGATGAATATTTACCATATAAACATGTTGATAACGTTGTTCGCCAATCTTATCAAGAAATTCGGGTAATGTAAAAAGAGTCTTTTGGTCGACAAACGGCCCATAAGGGTGCTTACTACGGAACATCAGCACGTCTCTCCCGAACCACATGGATTGTCCAATCATGTAGTAGGTATCACCTTTTTTAAATACCCAAGGCATAGAGCATGCACTTTCCAAAGGGATAATTGTAGAGTTTTCAGCATCTTGGATTGAGGGGTACTGCGTTGTCCACGAGAAATGTCCTTGCGGATCGGCCACATAATATTCCCACTGGCTGCCAAGGTCGCGTGTAGCGGTACGTGCCACAGCCACCTTATAATTGGAAGTTGTGTAAAGATAGATATGTCCGTCTTCGTCTTCCCACATAGTGTCGCCATAACCTAAAGTGTGGTCGTTAAAATTATCATTACGACTGATAAGTTTCATATAAGTAGCATCACCCGGCTTTCCTTCCAAGCTATAAGTAGCCAAGCAAGTACCGAAGCGGCGCATCAGGTTGTTCGGATCGGTATTATCAACGGCTCCCCACAACATTTGCATCTGATTGTTATATATCGTAGCATCTCCTGCCCAATAAAGATAATCCTGATCGATTTCTCCAGCTTGTATTTTTTCATCCGATAGTGTAGCTTTCGGATGACGAATGTGAGTACGTACCTGATAGTATCTATCTGCATTAGGATCGTTGGTTTGTACGTAATCAGCTAACCAAACAAGATTTTCATCCTTCTCACCAGGTGTTTGCACCATAATACTGTTACGCGGGAAACTACAATTACCTCGTGAACGATTTTCATTGATTACGCCATAGAAGCTATCATTGAACGACCAAAATATATTCCCGTCAGGCAAACCAGTGGTGAACACACCGTCTCCTCCATTCCAGCCCAACGACCGAGTGAAAAGGGCATTGTATTTCAAGTCTTTGTAGACGAACACTTTCCAATATTGTCCTGATCGATTTGGCATTAGTTCGAGATTCCATTCGGAATCAATTTGAGGCATCTTCACTTCTGAATTGCCGTAATAAGGTTCTTGCTGGTCACCACATGCTCCTCCGGCGAGGAGTGCGATACTTAGGATAAGATGAATTGGTTTCATGTTTAATAAGATATTTAAGATTATTTAATTTGTTTCTGCACCTGTAAAGCCGATAATACAAGCCATAAAGGTTGACAAAAAGATGCGTCTCATAATGTTATACTATTAGAGTTTAGGATAAAGACGATTCAGGAATAAAAAACCACTAATTCGGATAACTCTTTCTTTAGATGTATTTGATTTACTATCATTGCTCGAATAATACAATGACCTTTTTACTGAATAATAATACGTGAAAAAAAAATATTGTGTTTAGTGGTGTATATCTTGTCAATCGTCTTAATACAAATTCAAGTCGTGAATTAGTCTCGGCTTATTGGCTTTAAATTGTTTAATTTTAATTTTATAAGTTTTACTATGAAATTGTACATGAAATCATTAATGCTACTCCTATTTTTAGGAACAGTTGCGTCCTGTAATGACAGTTTCCTCGATCAAACCCAAACTTCGGATTTGAATCGTGAGACCGTTTTTGCAGATAGTACGTATACCGCCAACTTCCTGACCGGAATTTATACCGATATCGGGTTTGATATCAACTACAACCGATGGACATACCTTTTGGCTAATGGTGGTGGGCTGCAAAGCGCTTGTGACGAAGCTGAATTTTATCCTTCGTCAACCATCTGGACAAACATGATGTTTGCTACCGGTACGGTTAATCCGGTTACGGTGAGTGATGATGCATGGTCGAAATGCTACACTAACATTCGCCGATGTAACGTATTCCTTGCCAACATCGACCGATCACCGATGGTACAGAGCCGGAAAGCTCAATACATATCCGAAGCACTTTTCTTGCGTGCCTGGTACTACTTCATTCTGATGAAACACTACGGTGGTGTACCTATTATCGGTAATAACGTGTATGATGCTACTTCGACAATGAAAACCTCGCGCAATACATGGGCAGAATGTGTAGAGTATGTGTCCCATCAATGTGACTCTATCGTCCAACTCAATGTACTTCCCGTGCGACGAACAGGTCAAGAAAACGGTCGCGCCTCATCAGCAGCGGCATTGGGTCTTAAAGCCCGTGTCTGCCTCTATGCAGCTAGCCCATTATTTAATGGAAGTGATTTCGCTCCTACTGATACCAAAGAATTAGTAGGCTATCCCTCTTATGATAAAGAACGTTGGAAAACGGCAATGGATGCTGCCCGCGCAGTAATCAACCTAGGAACCTATAATCTCTTTATTAGAAGTAAAGATTTGAACGGCAAAGCCGAACCAGGTTTCGGATTCTACGTCGTATTCCAAGCCGGTGATACACGAAATGCCAATTTAACCGATGATGATGGTAAAAACAATAACGGAGCCTTTGCCGGCAATATCCTCGACCGTAAGTATCAACGTGAGTCCGGACATGAAGCTGCTTACTATCCACCTAGTGGCAGTCACTCCGGAACACGCCACGGCGGATACATATACAAAGAATTGGCAGATGCCTTCCCTATGATTGACGGTAAACCCATTAACAACAGCCAATACACATTCGATCCTCTGAATCCCGCTCAAAATCGTGATCCACGTTTCAACAACACCGTGATTTATGATGGTGCTTTGGTCCCTGCTGACGATACTTACAGTGCTACCACAGTTGTTAACACATGGATTGGCGTAGGGCAGACAAGCGATGCCGTATACCAAGGCACTGCCACCGGTTTCTATGTACGCAAGGGATGTGATCGCTTATGTAAAGGTAGTACATGGAACCCAAGCCGCCACAACGATCCACTGATACGTTACGCGGACATTTTACTGATGTATGCTGAAGCAGCCAATGAATATCATGGTCCCGATTTCGAAGAAACACTAGGCGAACAACAACTTGGTTGCTATCCTATATTAAAACTCATTCGCAAGCGTGCCGGCATCGAGCCCGGTGCAGATGGTATGTATGGACTTGAAAAGAATATGACACAAAAACAGATGCGCCAAGCCATTCAGGAAGAACGCCGCCTTGAATTTGCTTTTGAAGGACATCGCTTCTTTGATGTACGCCGCTGGATGATTGCTCCGCAAACCGAAAGCAAAACCATGCATGGCATTGAAATCACTCGCGCCACTGACGGAACAAAGACTTGGAAAGAATTTGATGTACGCACGCATGTATGGCGTCCGGCTATGTACTTCTTCCCAATTCCTTACAATGAAACGGTGAAGTCGAAAGATTTGCTACAGAATCCCTACTATAATTAATAAAATACCCTAAATATGAAACATAGCATACATTTGGCGGCAATAGCCTTGCTGACTACTCTGCTTGTGACATCGTGTGATACGTTCTCTGCTCCTGCTGATCCTGACAAAAACACGGAGCAGGTCAAAGACATATCAGGCACGTGGCAACTCACCACAGTGAGCCGCAACAGTAATGATATTACCGAAACCATGGACTTCAGCCAGTTCCAAATTGACCTGAAGAAAGATGGTAAGTACACAATTGAAAACTATCTGCCTTTTGTGGTACGCCACAATGGCACGTGGAAAGTTGACGATATCTATTATCCTTTTCGCCTCTATTTCACAGAGGATGGAGCCACGGAGCAGGCCAGTACCGATATCCTATTCCCCATTACCAATGGCGAACGTAACATCGTGATTACTCATAGCCCCGGGTGTGGTTCGAATACCTACACCTATGTATTCAAGAAAATATCAGAAAACTAAAAATCATAACGCTTTATGAAAAAGAAATTAATCAGCTTGCTTCAACGCAAACGGCACATCGTAGCGTTATCAACTATACTTATGACTTTCATCGTTATGAGTTGCCTCTTTATCGATTCTGTCGATATAACCCAAATGATAGATGGAAAAGCCGTAAACTATGCAAAGGCCGGAACGACTGCTACTTTCAAAATGCATGGACACATTAAGGTTCAAGGAGACCCACGCAATGACAAACGACTTGTTTTCGGTTTTTTGGCTCCTAAGAGTTGGAATCTGGCACAAAATGCCAGGGTTTCGTACACAGAAGATACATTTGATCCGAATATAGGTGAGCAAAACATGACGCTTATCCCATTGACCGAACAACCTAGCAACAAACCAGGATTGTCGTGGTCGGCTGCTCTCATGCAGGAATACGGTGTCGGTACCAATATTCTGGAAGATATGGAATGGGCAGCCTATTGGACAAGACCCTATAACGGTGTCGCAGATGAAATTCATTTTACAATCTATGTCCGTGTACCGGTAGGAAACAAAAATCTGCGTTTCAAACCATCATTCTTTATTAACAGTACTGACGATAACTTCAGTACAAGTGCAGATGCAAAGAAATGTGAGGAAGCCGGATGTTTTGAGGTAGTAGAAGGTGAAGGACTTGTCACTGACTTCTGTAGCGAACACTTCAACAAAACCACTCCATTAACAGCATTGCAAAACGACTTTGTAACCTTTAGCTTCATAGGAGGCATGGACGACAAAAATGCACTTGTCAAGGCCGATAAGATCTATTTTGAAGGAACGGCGGTAGCTAGCGACGGACACCGTTATACCGTAAATGAGAAGAGTGACAAGACCCTGATGAAACGAGAGAATCAGTATACCAAAACATACAATATCACATTCTGGCCGGAAGGGTTCTTCAATGTACCTGAAGGAACAGAGCTTGTAAGTATTGAATATGCCTTCACTAATGCCGATGGATCTATCTCCGTTACACAGTCTGATGATGACTTCGTAATGTTAAATATACCTCTTCCTCCGCAGAAGGAACCATTCATATATACGTTCTATTGCGAGTGATAACCTTATATTCTACTGATAATGAAACAGAATATGTATAAAATGATAACGACGGGACTACTATGTATAGCTGCCGTCGCACTAAAGGCACAAGATGCACCGATAGACAGTGTGGATCACACTAAAAGTAATACCCTAGGAGCATCTTCGACGGTTTATACCAACGACTTGATAAAATATCAGTCAGCCACCATCCTTACCGGATTGCAAGGACGATTGAAAGGTCTTAATGTATCACCTTTCCGTGGCATGCAACTGTTACGGACTGATGCCAATACTAAATCCGATATAGTGGGAGCTATTCCTAATGTAGGTGGAGGTATCTACGGAGATAATTCGGAGTTTCTCATTTCAGCACGCGGACAATCGCCTGTAGCTATTGTCGATGGTGTAGAACGTGACCTGTATTCCATAGATCCCGAAGCCATTGAATCAGTTACCATTCAAAAGGATGCCCTTTCCAATATGTTTTTAGGAATGCGCAGTTCACGTGGTGCATTGATTATTACTACCAAAAATCCTGATGCAAAAGGTGGTTTCCATCTCTCACTCACCGGAAAGTTTGGTATATCCAGTGCATTGAAATCTGGCCCAAATCCACTTTCGGCTTATCAATATGCTTATTTGCTCAACGAAGCATTGCTCAATGATGGCAAATCACCACTCTATACGTATGATGATTTCGAAGCCTATCGTAATGGAACTTCCCCTTATCTGCATCCCGACGTAAATTGGAAAGATGCTATTATGAACAATTCTACTACGTCGCAAGCCTATAACCTGAATGTAACAGGTGGCGGACGAGTGGCTCAATACTTTGTAAGTTTGGGATATTACAGCGAAAACGGATTGTTCAAGACGAGCGATGCTAATAGCTACAACACCAATTTCAAGTACAACCGGTATCTCATCACATCGAAGGTAAACATCAACGTGACAGATGAATTTAAGGTAAGCATGTCTTTAATGGGACGTATAGAAAAAGGAAACCAACCTGGAGGTATTTCGGGGACAGGATACAGCGACCTTTTGAGCAACGTATGGCAGACTCCCAACAATGCTTATCCCGTCTTAAATCCCAACGGTACGTATGGTGGTAACGCTTCGTATACCCAAAATCTCTATGCACAGACCACTGGTTCGGGATATATCTCAAGCAATACCCGCGACGTCGTAGGAACCATTAATTTGAAATATGACTTCGATAAATTGGTGAGAGGACTTTCCGTTGGTGCAACGGGAAACATCTCATCGCAAGTGCGCAATGCTATCGTTCGTACCAAACAGGCACAAGTATTTCAATACAGCATAACCCAACAAGGCAACGAGGCTTATGACAAGTATGGAGATGTGAGTTCACAAACCAACAGTTACCGTTCAGTATCGACGTACCAATATATGTATGGCAAAATGTATGTAGACTGGGAACGCCAATTCGGTATGCATGGTGTAAAAGCTTCACTTTGGGGCGATACACGTACTATACTCAACAACTACGACCTGCCTATGATTCCGTCGAACATCGGACAGAAAGTTGAATACAATTACGATAACAAATACTTCGCGCAAGCAGCCGTAACGGAAAGTTATTACAACCGCTATGACAATGGACGTCGCTGGGGAACATTCTGGGCAGTAGGTCTGGGTTGGGATATCAGCAAAGAGAAGTTTATGGAGGCATCGAAGATAGACCAACTCAAGTTACGTGCCACATACGGTCATACAGGAAACGGAATCGACAATGCCGGTTACTTCAGCTATTTAAAGAGATACAATGAAGATGGCGGATTCTGGTATAGCAACGGTACATCCATGAGCAACGGAGGTTCAGTGTCAGAAATATCCCCATTGGCTAATACCCTCCTGACATGGGAAAAAGGAAGGAAGGTCAATGTAGGTTTAGATTTAACCTTATTAAAGAACCGTTTGACTCTCTCGGCCGACTATTACAATGACTACTACTACGATATTTTGCAATCACGTGGTAAAAGTATCCAATTATTAGGTATTGCTTATCCGGCAGAAAATATCGGAAAAACACGTTACTACGGATTGGAAACACAACTTAGCTGGCAAGATCACATCGGTAAGGTGAACTATTATGTATCAGCCAACTGGAGTATGGAACAGAACAAACGGTTGTTCATGGACGAGCAATACGTACCTTACGACTATCTGAAAATGACAGGTCAACCCACCGGTACCATCTACGGATTGGTAGCTACCGGATTCCTCACAGCTAAAGATATAGCCGATGGTTATCCCGTAATGAACGGCTTCAACAATATTCAAGCGGGTGACGTGAAATACAAAGACATGAACGGTGACGGCGAAATCAACGAATTCGACCGTACTGTGATTGGTGGCGACAAACCGACTTGCTATTTTGGTATTGATTTAGGCTTTGAATGGAAAGGGTTGGAAGTTACAGCACTTATCCAAGGTGCTTACAACCGCGACTTATATAATAGCGACCGCACGTTGCTCGAAGGATTCCAAGTGATCGGACAAAGCTACGGACAAGCTTACACCAATTTGCTGAATCGTTGGACACCCGAAACTGCTGAAACAGCTACGTATCCGAGACTGACTGCCGGAGGCAATATGTACAACTACGGAAACAACTGGAACTCTTCACTCTTTGTACAGAACGGAAACTACATTCGTCTCAAGAACGCCACCGTATCGTACAAACTACCCGAAAACTTCTGCCGTAATTACTTAGGCGGACTGCGCGTGAAGATATTTGTACAGGGACAAAATTTACTCACATGGTCACGTACCCGTTTGCAAGACCCTGAAGTTACCTTCACCAGCTATCCGTTACAGCGCACCATTACGACTGGAATCAATCTTAACTTCTAATAAAAATGATGGATATGAAACAAAATAAATATGGCACATGGGCAGTAGGAGCATTTATGCTGTTATTGAGTGCTGCCGCATGTACAGACAGTTATGAGAGTACGCCTGTAGATATGTTTACAGAAGATTACCTCTTCTCGAAGACCGACTCCAACGGAACTGTAGTACGTAAATACCTCAACCGCATCTACTATTACATGCGTAATGGACACAACGGCGTAAATGGTGACTACCTGGATGCCGCTTCCGACGATGCGCTCTCTGTTATTTCGTCCGAGTCCGATGTATACAAACTGGCCATCGGACGTTACAGTGCCTCCAATTTTATTAACTCGGATATGATTTGGAGCGACCCTTATTTGGTGATTCGCCGCGTGAACATTCTGTTGAGTGGCATTGACGTAGTACCTTTCAACACTACTTACACTGATGCACTCGGTAATACACGCAGGCTCAATGATTCTATGAAAGCCGAAGCCCGGTTCCTGCGTGCTTACTTCTATTTTGAATTGGTGAAGCGCTACGGTGGAGTGCCCATTATCGGTGATAAAGTGTACGAATTGAACGAAAACATCGAATTGCCACGTAGCACGTTCGAGCAATGTATCAAGTATATTGTAAGTGAGCTTGACGATATCAAAGATGACCTTCGTTCGCTGCCACTACCTGACGCCGCCGCTAGCGCACACGTAGTAAACACACAGGCTGCCCAGGCACTGAAGATTCGTGTATTGCTCTATGCAGCAAGTCCGTTATTCAACGAAAAGCCCATTGAATCTGGTAATGAGTTGATAGGATATGCCTCTTATGATCGCGAACGTTGGAAAATAGCAGCCGATGCCGCCCGCAACTTTATTAACACGTACGGAACAGGTGACGGAGCTATCATGGGACTTGACGATAATTTCAAAAATGTATTTACCAATTGGTATTCAAACGAACATAAAGAAGTTATCTTCTTCCGTGAAAACGCAATGGATAAGACGGTGGAAACAGCTAACGGTCCATTGGGACTTAGCGGTGCCAAACAAGGAAACGGCCGCACCAATCCCACACAGAATTTAGTCGATGCCTTTTTAATGAAAGACGGTCACTTTATCAATGATAAAGGTAAATATGAATACAATGAACAGCTTCCTTACGCACAACGTGATCCACGTTTGGAATATACCATTATACACAATGGTTCGTCATGGGTGAACTCTACGATGGAAACTTGGCAAGGTGGAGCCAATAATCCTCTTGGTTCGTCATACTCGCTCACGAGTTATTACATGCGCAAGTTTATGGGTGATTTCGAAGCAGCCAACGAATATCAAGACACACAACACAACTGGGTGATGTTCCGTTACGCCGAAATACTTCTGAACTTTGCCGAAGCCGAAAACGAATATTTGTCTACTCCTTCGCAAGCTGTATATGATGCTATCATCGCCCTGCGCCGACGTGCAGGCATCGAACCTGGTGAAAAGAATTTGTATGGACTAACAACCAATGAGCAGACACACAATTTGACGCAAGCCGAAATGCGCAAAGTGATTCAGAATGAACGCCGCATTGAATTAGCTTTTGAAGAGCATCGCTATTGGGACATTCGTCGTTGGCGACTTGCCGAACAGGTCTATGCACAGCCTATTCAAGGAATGTACATCACTAAATCACAGACTTCCACGACCTATGTTCCGCAAGCTGTACTCAATGTACAATGGGACAATAAACGTTATTTCTATCCGATTCCTTATTCGGAAGTAATAAAAAATAAGAATATGGTTCAAAACCCTAATTGGTAATATCTTATGAAAAGAGTAATTATAACATTCTTGTGCCTCCTCTGCATTGTACAGGCATACTCCCAATCGTTTACGATAAGCGGTACCATTATTGATGGGGAAAGCAACGAACCGCTTATCGGAGCTGGTATTCTGGTAAAGGGAGCCGGAAGGGGTACCATCACCAATATAGATGGAAAATATTCGCTGGAAGTGAAACGTGGCGAAACATTGGTATTTTCGTTTGTGGGCTATCAAAATCAGGAAGTCGCAATAACGAATCAGCGCACACTGAATATCGCATTGAGGGTTTCCGAAGCCAACAACCTGAACGAAGTAGTTATCACAGGTCGCGGTAGCGCGAAACGTATCACCCTGACCGGTGCCGTAAGCGGTATTCAAGCCAACGAATTGCGTAGAGTTCCTACAAGTAGCTTACAGAATACATTATCGGGTAAACTGCCCGGCTTCTTCAGTCAGCAACGTTCCGGTCAGCCGGGAAAAGATGCTTCCGACTTCTTTATCCGTGGTGTCAGTTCCTTGAATGAGGACGGTAACAAGCCACTTATTATGGTTGATGATGTGGAATACAGTTACGAACAGCTGTCGCAAATCAATGTCAATGAGATTGAAAGCATATCTATTTTGAAAGATGCATCAACGACTGCTATTTATGGTATCAAGGGTGCTAACGGTGTGTTGGTAGTCAAGACACGTCGCGGTGAAGAAGGAAAACCTGTGATCCATGTGCGTGCAGAAGCCGGCGGTCAGATACCTGTCCGTAAACCCAACTTCTTAGACTCATACAACACCGCCCTGTTAGTCAACGAGGCACGTACTAACGATGGTTTGACTAAAATGTTTACACAACATGATTTGGAACTGTTTAAAGACGGTTCCGACCCATACGGACATCCTAATGTAAACTGGTACGACGAAGTGTTCAAAAAATCGGCTATGCAGTCGAACATCAATGTCGACGTATCGGGTGGTACCAAACGTTTGAAATACTTCGTATCCGGGGGTTATTTCTCACAAGGTGGTTTGGTTCGTAACTTTGCTAAAGCGGATGACGATGTGAATACCGGCTATTTTTACCGCCGTTTTGACTACCGTACCAACTTGGACTTTACTGTTACTGATAATCTGACTATGCGTCTGGACTTCAGTTCGCGCTTCATGAACATCAACGAACCGAGTAGTCTGAATGCTACAGGCGAGATTTACAATTTCACCGCCATGCACCCCTATTCGGCACCGGTACTCAATCCGGACGGATCGTATGCTTATCTTTCAGATGTGGACGGTTACGGACCTACATTGAATGCACGTTTGGCTAACGAAGGTTACACGCGTACACGCCGTAACGATAACAACATTCTCTACGGTGTGAACTGGAAGATGGATTGGCTCACCAAAGGATTGTCAGCCAATGCTCGTATTGCTTACTCTACCATTGACGAAGTCTTCCGCAAAGTAAACCGTGGAAAAGATGCGTACCCTACCTACCACTACGATCCTACTACGGATCAGTATAACATCAACCCCAACCGTAAATATGCTTATTCACAGTATGCTCTGACGGCCGGAACCAACCAGGCTGTGAAAAATCTGGATGTTCAGGCCTCCATCAACTATGCACGCGTATTCAATGGAATACACGACGTTAGTGCCACGTTACTGTATAGCCGCCAAAGCCGTACCGTAGAAAAAAATCCAGACGATACAGGAGAAAAGATTCCCGAAAACTTTCAGGGTCTTACCGCTACCGTAGGTTACAAATATAAAGATAAATATCTGGTCGACTTCAATGTTGCATACAACGGTACCGACCGTTTTGCCGAAGGACACCGCTACGGAATATTCCCTGCTATTGGTGTGGGTTGGCGTATCTCCGAAGAATCGTTCTTCAAGGATAACATTTCTTTCATCCAACTATTGAAAATCAGAGCTTCGTATGGTATTGTAGGTTCGGACGTAGCTATGGGTAACCGCTACCTTTACAACCAGATATATACAGCAACTGATAATGCTTATAATTTCGGACAAAGCGATGTCACTTCCACTGCTATTACGGAAGGTGACCTTGGCAATAGCAATGTGACATGGGAAGAAGCTAAGAAGTTTGATATAGGTCTCGACTTCAATGCATTCGACCGCTTCTCATTTACTTTCGACTGGTTCTATGACAAACGATACAATCAGCTTGTGAAACGCAATGACATACCGCAGATCTTAGGTGTGGGTACTTCACCTATCAACGTGGCACGCACCAGCAATATGGGTTTCGACGGACAGATTGGTTATCAAGACCGTTTCGGTGAGTTCAACTTCAATACCAACTTTGTATTCTCGTATGCTAAGAATAAGGTAGAGTTTAATGCCGAAGCACAACAAAGATACGATTGGTTGTCGGCAACAGGTCGTCCTATCGGTCAACCATTCGGTTACACTTGGATAGGTTATTATACACCTGAAGAAGTGGACTTGATTCATGCAGGAGCCGCAAATGCACCGGCTGTGCCTAATACCGATGTGCCTATCCAAGCCGGCGACTTGAAATACAAAGATTTGAATGGAGACGGTGTTATCAACGACTTCGACAAGGGAGCTATTGGTAAGCCAAACTTACCCAACACCACACTGGGATGGACAATCGGTGGTTCGTGGAAAGGATTGTCTGTGAGCGTACTCTTCCAAGGTTCGTTCAACTACAGTTTCTCGGTAAACGGCACAGGTATCGAACCTTTCAAGAGTCAATTCCAACCTCTACACCAGAAACGCTGGACATTGGAACGCTACCTGAACGGTGAAGCCATCGAATTTCCGCGCTTAACAAGCAATCCGTCAACTGTAAACAGCGCAGCAGCGTATATGTCCGACTTTTGGTTGATTGATGCTTGGTACATCCGCTTGAAAACCATCGACGTCTCCTATCAAGTGCCCACAAAAGTGTTGCCTTCATGGCTTACAAACCTCCGTGTCTACCTCAATGCTTACAATATGTTTACATGGACAAGTTTTGATAAGTATCAACAAGACCCGGAAATCAAGTCCAACTCCGCCGGTGATGCATACATGAACCAGCGCGTGTTTAACTTAGGAGTACAACTTACATTTTAATAAACCGATAAATACTCATAATAGTATTGATGTAGAAAGGGGATGCGTCCATGTGATGCATCCCCTTTTTACTTTCTGATAAGAGTATGATATATAGCCAGAAAAGCGACATATAATATCCTATTCAAACGGGTAAACCTTCCAATGCAATCTGGCTAGATCGTTCCTGATAAACTTACGTCATAATCTAGTTTCAGTCGTTTTAGTATTGTTCACAAACTCCTTGATAGAAGAAGATAGCAACCAAAAGCGAATTACAATATCCCCTACAGAGAGAGATTTAAGATAAGGAGGAGGAGTACTTTCAATACTTTCAGTCTCTTTGCGTTTGCCGGTGGATCTATATATCCAGTGTGGTGTAGATATATAATCACCATACTGGATATATATACCTGACACGTAGTCTAAAGAATACAGAGCGGAAGCCTGGCAACGCTGAAATACAGGCTTAGAATCATTGATATGCAGGATGAGAATCATTAACACGTCAGGTGAGTAAAACAGAGCCTCTGTTTAAGTGAAACGAAGCCTGCATTTCACTTAAACAGAGGCTCTATTGAACGAATATAGAGGCTCTAAAAAAGAGACTGAACTCATCTCTCTTTTTTGCTTTCGGTTCGCTTTCAGTCAAAAACCTTTTTTACTGATGTTTTTGACTGGAAGCTATTTTTAGTAATCACATTTGGATTATAAGGATGAAGTTTAGTTCTAAACAGTACAAAAAGAAGATAGTTAAATAAACGAACTCCTCATTTATTGTATTCTCCCTTACAATTTCACTGTAATGCCTTTAGCTATATCACCAGAAGATTTATAAGTATGGCCAGCATGCAATACTTCTACCTTTATCATTCCAAAATCAATTTGGTCTTCCCCTTTATCTTCTGTCACTTTTACAATAAGATGATGCCCGTCTACTAACTCTGCTTTAAAAGTTAGCTGTTTATAATCTCCTTTCTGAAATCCCCATCCATCTCCTTTGTCCCAATACAAAGAGCCTTCCGCTTTGCCATCCTCATCCGGGCAAACAACTAAAGTCAATGGGTCGAATGAATTTTCATTCACATTCTGAATTATTTTGCCTACTGGAATAATAGAACCACCTCTCACTTTTAATTTAGCCTGATATTTACCTTTTGTATCTCCTTTAACCAAAGATAAATTTTCCCAAATTCCTTTGGGTAGAGAAGGATTCTTTGCAAATGCAGGAATTATCAACAGGTCTGTCCCCAACATGAAAGCTTGCTCTTCAGCACGCAAACTTTCATCTTTCGGATCGGCAAAGAAAACCGGAGCCATCACAGGCTGTCCATCTTTATGAGCCACATGAAAAGCAGTGTAGAGATAAGGCAGCAAACGGTAACGACGTTCTAATGCCATGCGTGATTCCTTTTCTATATCTTTAGTAAATGCCCACGGTTCCTTGTTATTTGTATCACAGGAAGCATGTCCTCTGGAAAAAGGGAAAAATGCACCGAAGCCTAACCAGTTTCCCCACAAATCGGGAGTCGTATTCCCAGCAAATCCACCTATATCCGGACCATTGAAAGGCTGACCGGACAACCCCAATGTAATAGACATCGGTACAGAAAGTTTCATCTGTTCATAAGTAGCTTCGTTATCGCCCGTCCACATGGCTGCATAACGCTGTCCGCCAATAATATTGGAGCGGGAAAGAAGAAATGGACGTTTGCTTGGATTAGCAGCCATCATGCCATTATAAGAAGCTTCGACCATCAGACGACCATAAGCGTTATGATACATTAAATGGCTACCAATAGGTAAATTGCCTCCTCCTAAATGAATATTGTTCTCCGGCATCGTTCCCCCAGGACCATCAAATACAGACGGTTCATTCATATCATTCCAAATGCCATCTATTCCATTAGCCATAAAGTCTTTATAAAGTCCGGACCACCAAGTGCGCGTCTCCGGACGGGTAAAGTCAGGAAATGCGCAAGCACCCGGCCATACTTTCCCGTGAAACTCATTACGATAGATATCACAAACAAAAGCATTTTGCTCTTTTCCGGTTTTATATACAAAATAGTTATCATCCACTTTTACGCCTGGATCTATCATATACACGGAATGGAATCCATTATCATGCAGATACTTATTCATGCGCTTCGGATCGGGAAAATCCCTGTTATTAATCGTGAATACACGGAATTCATCCATATAGTTGATATCAAACCATATTACATCGCACGGTATCTTCTTTTCACGAAAAGTATTGGCAACTTCTTTCACTCTAGCTTCCGGCACGTAAGAAAAACGAGACTGATGATAACCGATTGCCCATCTGGGAGGCATACTTATAGTACCGGTCAATTCGGCAAGTCCTTTTAATACAGCTTGCGGAGATTCACGATCTATGATATAAGTACGAAAAGGTGCTCCTTCAGTATTAAATTCAATTTTATCTGAATTAGTAATCAATTCAGCCTTCCAAAAACTATCAAACAATACGCCAAACGCTGTCCCGTCCGAACGAACACCCAATACCCACGGATGCGTTTGATACAGACGCGAGCCACCATCAACCCGATACATACCATTATCCGTATTCCACATTTTAATCTTTTGCCCATTACGCAGCAACGGACCGGTCACTTCACCACCTCCATACAGACTTGTTCCGGCTGGAACATCCAATAAGGCATTTGCCTTGCCATCAGTCATCGTAAATTGAGGAACTAATTTCCAGTTTTCCGGTACTTCACCTTTCTTTTCCGGTTCATGGGAGAGAATTAATGAAGGCGTACAGGAAACATCATACCCTACGGGGATAAATTCTACAATTCCATTTCCTACCAGTGTTACTTTTTCTGTTTTTATATTACCTGCCCAAGCTACCTGAGCCGTAAAGAAGAAAACAGCCATTTGCAATAACGATATTCTTTTTCTCATTTAAATATTATTTTAGTTATTAGTTCCGCCAACGGATTTTAGTCTGGCAATTGCATAATCAAAAGCTTTGAAAACAGTCCTCATGATATCATATTTTCATTTTGGTCAAACAGGATTTCCAGCAACTCCTCCGGTCACTCATAAAAGAAGAATAAACAGACCGGAGGAATATTGTGGAATTTCAAACACCAATCCTAACTTTTTACCTATATCTATTGAACTTTATACTATGAACGCTTGATATTTGAGAAACCACTAAAGAGAAATTTAAAAAGAAGCATATAAAAATAATAATCAAGGCGATTAACTTCAAGTCCATTCACAAGACAATTTTCCTAAAATTAATTTTGTTTCTGCACAGATTTAAATTAAATGATAATTTAGTTTATTACGGTACGTTTTTAAATGTGTCAATAAAAAATTCAGCAGTCTCTAGAGAAGATTTTTAAATTTCATTTCTCATATTCTCATAGGTGACTGATAAACAACAAATAATCAAATAAATAGCTTATGAGAAATACTTTCTAAGACGGCATTTCTCATAATACACCTTCTATTTTTGCTTAAAATTCACCTTATTCTCATAGTATTTCAGAGTATTTCTCATAGTCAAATACTATCTTCTCCTTTTTTCTGGTTGAAGATAAACTGTAGTTCCGATTGTCCCATATATTATGGGAAAATGTTCCCTAATATTATGAGAATTTATTCCCACAAAATAAGAGAATCTTTTCCCTACTAGTAGGGAACACTTTCCCACAATATATGGGACAAGGAGAATATGTACTTCCCTGATAATGGTTGACTAGCTGTTTCTTTATTCTTGTATAGGTTGATTGGAAAAACACTATGAGAAATGAATCCAACAAGTATGAGAAACAAGGTTAAATACGGGGGATTTGACGGAAAAACTATGAGAAATACCATCTTAAAAATCATTTCTCATAGTCTATCCTATTAGTCTTCTGCCATTTATGATTAATGAATGAGAATATGAGAAATGAAAATCATAAATACACTCTAGTAGGGTATCTATTTCAAATTAAATAGAAAATCATAATGCCCTGCTTCTACATCAACAGTCTGCTCCTTAACGCTCACTTTCTTCTTATTCTTTTTACATGAGACAGCATTATTAGGGATGCAAACTGTAGCCGTTGTTCCGGCAGGAACTGTCAATTGAAGATTCAATTGCTTACCTTGCAATTCCCAATTAACAGCAATTGTGCCATAAGGTGATTCTTTCGTTACTTTTACCCAGGTCACACCGTTTGGAGTTTGAGGATCGACATAGAAGTGACGATATCCAGGGTTAGCCTCGTCAAGACGTATTCCTCCTACAGCCTGATAAAACCAAGTACCAATTCCATTGTAACAATTGTGCACACGACTTCGTTCTCCGCTCCAATATTCCCAAGTCGCTGTCGCACCATGGTCAATCATATACAGATAACCGGGATAATCACGTTTCTTCATCATCTGATAGAAGAAATCCACTTGTTTATTCCGAACAGCCCATTCTGTCAAAATAGGCACTCCAACCAAACCAACAGCAATATGTCCTTTATATTTTTCTTCGGTCATGGCAACGACGTTCTCTTTCACTTTATTGTACAAAGAATCAGGTACAACACCTACCAACATAGGATAGCACATATCCAACTGTGAGCCGGTAGAATAGATCCCTTCATCCTCATGGTAGAACGTCTGATGAATCAACTTGTTGAGTTTTTCTCTACGCATAGCAAACTCTTCCGCCTCTTCTCTTTTTCCTAATGTTATGGCTGTCTTATACATAGTGCCCAAGCATTCGCTGATAAAACAGTTACTTACCAAATCCACTGAAGCCTGATTACCTGCATCTACTCCCATAGGTGCCAGCCAATCACCCAAATACCAGTCACGGTATTTGGTATCGGGCCAACGTTTCAGCAAACCATCTACTGTATATTTATCAACATACTTAAACCACTCTTTTATTTGAGAATAATATTTCTCAATCAAGCGGGGATCATTATAGTTGACATGCGTTCTCCAGGGAGCCTGTACAAAGAATCCGCACCAATACGGACCGCCGCCACCGGCACCCGGATTAGGACCAACATGCGGCAAACTTCCTCCTTCACGCATGGAGTCTCCCCATGTTTGCACCCAGTTTTCAAATGTTGGAGCTACATCGTACATCGTTTGCAAAGACATCGTTGAGGAGTTTCCATCACCACCATATCCTGCACGTTCCAAATGCGGACAGTCTACCATATATCCACTAAAAGTCAGACATTTCATCGTATACTGAATCATTTGGTGAATAGCATTCAAGTCGGCATCCGAACATTCAAAAGTTGCGGTCTGTTTATAATCTCCATAAATCTGCAGAGATTTCATTGCACCTGTTTCCGGTTTTTGAGGAAGATTGGAGATGCGCACATATCGAAAAGCGTGATGATTGAATTTATTTCTGAAGTATTCTCCTTGCTTACCACCAGATATATAAATATCACTTTCACCTTGCTTGTCAGATTCACCGTCTTTCGTCAAATTATCACTATATTCCATAATAACTTCATGACCTGCCGGCAATATAGGCATTTGCATCTCAAACCATCCGGTCTGAACCTTCCCCATATCTACCAGCCAGAGACTTTCACCCAGCTTCTTTACAGAAACAGCCTGCAAAATCTGATGTATTTTGTTTACCTCACACATTTGAGGGGAAGTGATATGATCGGGAACATTCACTTTCACAACAGGAGTCCATTTCATTTTGTCTAAAGCCTGTGTTGAAAGATCTCGCGGAAGAATCCTTCCATCCACCCTCTCACCTCCAAACTGCAAAGCACGCCAAGTACCTGTATCAGAATAGCCACTTTCACGTCCGTACCATGATCCGTCTGTCTTCGTTACGACTTCCCATTTACCATTTCTCAACACATCCAATTCTGCTTTTACCAGCGGACCTTCATAAGCTGCTCCGAAAGTCGTCGTTTTATACCAACCTTGTCCCAGCCAGATAAGCAAATCATTTTCTCCTTCTCTTAAATAAGGAGTAATATCATAAGTAACAATTAGTGAACGTTTAGATAAATGTGATACAGCAGGGGTCAGAACGTCCTCCCCAACCTTTCTCCCATTGATATAAATTTCGTGATAACCTAACGTATTTACATGCAGGAAAGAAGTCTCTCCCTGAGTCAATTTCACTTTCTTGCGAAGAATAGGAGCACAAATCTTACCACCTTCAACAGAAGCCCCTATATATTCTCCTTTCATCTGTGACTGATCCAAGATGCCAACTCCAAAACGGGCAACAGGACTCCATGATGAAGCTTGTTTTTTAGCATCCCAAACACGTACCCGCCAATAACACAAAGAACGAGAAGTTAAAGTCTTCCCTCGATAAGGTACCATAACCGAAGTTTTGGATTTCAATTTTCCGGTATTCCATAAATCAGCTTTATCCTGCACCAACAGAATACTATCCGAAGCTACCTGTATTTCATAATAAGTTTGCCCGCCTTTCCAGCCGTCCCCCTTTAACTTCCAACTGAAGTGAGGAGTTACATTATCAATCCCCAAAGGATCAATAAGATTCTCACATTTTAATTCCGCCAAATAGAAAGGCGAAGTTTTCTCATTTCCATATACTATCATCGACAGACAACAGAAATAACAAATCAAACCTAAACATAACAATCGTTTCATTCTATTCATCTTCTATTATTATTCAACTCTTGCCAGCCTCACTTTATGAGTGACAGGTTTATTGATTTTATAAATTGTTTCAACAATAGTCTTCATATAATTGCTCCAAACCTCCCGTATTTCGGGATTCATCGCTTTTATATACCAGTCGTAGCTCATCCTGAGAAACCCATCTTTAGGTAAATATTCTTTTAGTTTATCGATAGCTTTCTGATCATCAGCAAACAATAATCCTTCCTTTTTCAAGAATGAATATTCGGTCCACAAGTATTCTCTAAAACGTTTCTCCACTTCAAACCGTTCCTCATTCAGATACATGATTTTCGCAGCTTGTTGATATTGGGGAGTATTCGGGTAATCTGCCAAATTCACTCCATTCGCCAACTTTTCGGATGAGAGATTGTCAATAAACTGATTGTCTATAGTTAACCGATACATTCCTTTCTCTAAATTTGTTACCTGAAAACGTTCCTGATTAAACTCTTCCATAAATGGAACCAACCGCATTGCATCGCGTTGTGACCTTTTATTTCCCCAGCCACTTCTAGAAATAGAATCCAGCGGATAAGGAAGAGCATACGCCAGATAATCAAAAGTCAGATCAGCTCCGCTCTTTTTTAGTTTTGAAATCTTACAGTTCTTATGGGTTATTACAGATGAATGATGTGCATCAATAGATACTGATGACACTTCATCCCCAGCCAGTCCCTGTGCTTTCAGAAACAAATAGGCCATGACCATCTGTCCGTCATTATCCGGATGAATTCTATCTATCCTGCAGAATGTAAATGTAGAATCTGCCTCCTGCTCCTTTCTGCTTATCTCACGCATCGGTTGGTTAAAATCAACAAAACCCCAGCCATTCTTTTTAGCCGATGTACGTTGGGCATCTATGATTTTTAAAATGGCGTTGTTCTTATTACGCAATATAAAATTATTAAACCGGGAAGTCTCATCATAAGGAGAACCGCCAATCAATACTTTCTTTATTTTATTTTTAGCCAGTAAGCGTTCTTCTATTTCCCGATAGCTTTCCAATGACTTTGCAATCCGTTGTTCCGACAGTTCTTTTGCATCGTCTTTCATGTAAATATCATAACCGGTATCGTTCATACCGAAAGTTAGAGTCACATAAGTTGGTTTCCTGTTGAAAACATCATAGTCCAAACGATCCTTCATATCCCACGCACTCTCTCCACCAATTCCGGCATTCATGATAGTAATCGGTTTATCCGGGAAACGAGTCATGTAATACAGCCAGATAAATGAATGATAATGTCCGCCGTGAGTAATGCTGTTTCCTACAAATACCACACGTTCCCCTTCTTCAAACCGAGGTATTGTTGTTTGTGCCTGTAAGTAATCGCAATTTATATAAACTAAAGATAACAACAAGAGTATCCTCATTTTTAGTCTATTAGCCATTTTCTTTATTCTTTTAATCAAACCATAAAGATAACCGTACAACAATCAATCTGCTATATCCAACTTATCCTTCTCTGCTTTCCCATACTGTTTCACTAATACGCTTACGCCTCCTTTCAACAATTCGGGAGTTGCCTCCATAGTGATAGTTTTTTCTTCACCCGGCATCAACGTCACATAATTATCGGACATAATTATTGGAAGTATTCTTTTCTGCGTAGCCTTATTAACAAGCCTCACCCGATTAGCAAAAGCCACAGTCTCGGAATTGTTCTTTACAGCGATCTTCATCTTTCCGTCAGACATCGATTTATCCACCAATTGGCAAGACAAATCGGCCTCTGGGAGTGTATTCAGCAATGTATAATCAAGATCATTCACACCATTCCGCCAATAGAAGTTTTCAGAGATTAGATTACCTTTGACATCTGTCAGTTCCAACTTGATAAAATGAAGCGGAGTCAGTTCTTTTATCTCTTTTGGTTTCTCACCGTAGATTTCGAATTCGAACAATGAATATCCAAACTGTGTGGCACGGCTGATGCCTGCCAATTTCACATAACGTGCTGTAACAGGTTCCAATTCAATCTGTTCAGTACCACCTCTTCCATCTTTGTTGGCATAAACGGTTTTCCATTCTTGCGCATCATTCGATACTTGCAGTTCGTATTTCTTAGCACAAGCTGCCTCCCATTTCAAAATAACCTTTTCTATCTTTTCTTTTTTACCAAGATCAATGTATATCCATTGAGGATCACTGTATGCACTTTCCCAACGACTTCCCGCTCCTCCGTCAGTAACCATTGAAGCACTTTTAGAGGCACCTGCTGAAGAAGAAGCTACAGCCTTCTTTCCATAAGCCAGATTGAAAGGATTAAAGTTCAAAGAAAATGCTTCTGCAATGTTGCTGGCTGCCACATCGACCTGTTTTGTCTGTCCGTATACAGGCACTTCTTTTCCATTCAGGTCATAAATTGTAGCTTTAGCTATTGCACCTTTCAAGTCCTTTGCTGTAGTATTTATTACTTTTATATTGTTATTGGAAGCATTCCATTGGATATGTAAAGGTTCACAAGCCTTTTTTGCTCCCCAATAAGCACCTGTAGGATCGTAATAATAGTCATAAGTCTGCCATACAAACGAGGGATAAGCCGGATGGCTCATCCAGATCAGAAGTCCGGCTGCATCATTCCACATCTTATCGTTCCAAGCCTCATACATACCTTTCATCACTTCAAGATTCAGCATTTGCGCTTTCTCGCAGAATTCTTCCAGTCCGGATGATTCTCCGTACTGTGTGTTTACTGAATTCTTATAATTAACCGGGTTGGCATTAGACGCTTCCTTACCGAAGAAATGTTTGTTCCATACATTGTCATCATCATTCTTCAACTGCTCATCAGTAGGTAGAGGCCACCAGTCTTTTTGCGGGATAAACTCTTTGATGCTTTCAAATGTGGGGAAAGTGGCCGTTCCTATTTCTGTACGCATACCGTAACCGTGATCAATACCGTATGGATAAGCCGGTGTATTAAATGCCAGATTACTGCCTGAAGTTTCAAAATGGTGTCTTGGAGGTTGATTTCCCCACCAACCACTTCCGGACAATCCATCCTGATTGGAGCAAGACTTATACATACGGTCATTATTGTCCTCCTTCGCAATCATTTCACGCAGGTAATTATCCAAATCAGGTGCCGGATACGTTTCATTTGCTCCACACCAAATAGCAATAGAAGGATGGTTTCTAAGACGTCTGACTTTATCAAGGGCATTCGCTTTAAATGCTTCCGGTTGCGCCACGTCATTGTATGCTACATATAACCAAAAATCATTCCATACCATAATCCCATATTTATCACAATAATCATAAAACTCATCATCAGTAACACACCCTGTCCATAGACGGATCATATTGTAATTCATTTCCTTATGAAGTCTGATTTTCGTTTCATACTCTTTACCCTGACATCGAAGCAGATATTCGCTCATTCCCCAGTTTCCACCTTTCAGATAGATCTTCTGTCCGTTGATAAAGAATGTAAGAACAGGATATCCCACTACATTATCGACCATTTTATACTCATACTTCTTGATACCGAATGTCATTTCTTTTACATCCGACACTTTTCCATCTACAGAACAAGTCAGCTTACAAGTATAAAGATTGGGATCACCATAGCCATTCGGCCACCAAAGCCTCGGATGATCAACAACCAATTGCGCTATATCATCTTTGTTAATAGATAGTCTGGCTGTTGTTCCTCCTTCTACCCGAATGTCTTTAGAGAAAGAAATATTCCCCGGCTGAATCACTCCGGATACAACGACTTCTTTAGGGGAAGAAGAAGCATTTCTAATATCTGTTGAGACAGAAAGCTCTGCTTTCTGCAAGGTCGGTAACTCTGAACGTACCCAAGGATCTTCCATCACTACATCTCCTGTTACCACAAGATAAGCATTGCCTGTGATACCAGCCAGACGTCCCGGAACGTATGGCATCCAGTCCCAACCGGCACCAGCCAGATAACTGGGGCTACACGCAACTCCATACGGGTCTTTAGCCTTACGCGTCTTTTTCTGATCGGCATCGGTAATCAGAACAGCTATCACATTCTTACCGGATTTCTTTATCAAATTAGTTACATCAAACTTCGAACGTAACATGTGACCGCTTACATCTTTAGTAGATGCTTTTGTTCCTGATATCTTCTCACCATTAAAATAGAAATCGGCAAAGCGGTTCGTATTGTCGAAATGAAGCCATACCCGCTTCCCCTCCGAATAAGAAGACGGGAGTTCGAATTCCGTACGATACCAGAAAGGACGGTTATAAAACGTTTCGTCTACTTTATAAATATTATCGGCATAATTAGGATCTGGAACGATTCCTGCTTCAACATAAGCAGTAAAAACAGTTCCGGGAACCACACCTTTAACGTAATCGGACATTTTAAATTCCGGAGTAGAAATCTGCTCTCCGGTTATGTTCTCTAAATCTGCCTGGGGTTTCACTTCCCAGATAATCCGAGGATTAGAGCTGTTCAAAGACATCCATGTACTCTGCTCTGCACACCCTGTCTGGATTAGAGCACATATAACCGATATAATGATAAGCCCAAGTTTATTCATCATACTATCAAGATTTTAAAGTAACAATTTGTTTTAGAGTATGTTATTCAATCAAAGTCCCCACTCAACATTAGGTTTATCACCCATAAACAGCTCCAATGTACCTCCGGCTGCAATGTCCGCAAAATCAAGATAACATTTATTGTATTCCTGACCGTTCAACAAGGCCTTTTGTATATAGACGTTATTTATGCTGTTATTATGAGCTATCACCGTGAATTTCTTACCAGTATAATAGCTGGGATCAAGATTGAACTCTACTTTATCAAAAACCGGACTTGTAATCTCCATACGTGTATTTCCCGGACAGGAAGGATGAATACCGGAAGCAGCCAACACATACCACGCTGACATCTGACCTACATCTTCATTGCCAACAATTCCTTCAACTTTGTTTGCATAAGCCTTTTCACATGTATAGCGTGTCCATTTTTGAGTATACCAGGGAACTTCAAGCTGATTGAACAAAAAAGGAACGAAGTGCACAGGTTCATTCGCATGATTATAATATTCATTCCACAGCATATTAGAAGGAGTTTTATTAAAGAAATCTGTTAAATCCGCAATAACTTTCTCCTTACCACCCATCAAATTCACCATTCCCGTAACATCGTGAGGTACAAACCAACCTTGCTGATAAGAGTTTGCTTCTATACACCCATACCATTCTTTAAGACGTGCATTCTCCGGCCATTCTACCCATGTTCCATCTGCTTTACGGGGACGGAACCACCCCTTTTCTTTATCAAAAATATGATGATATGCCTGTCCCTTTTCATAGAAACATTTGGCATCATCTTCTTTCCCCATAGCTTTCGCTAATTGAGATATACACCAATCAGTATAAGCATACTCCAAAGTGGTTGAAATACTCAATGGTTCCGGAGCATACCCCAATGAATCATTACCAAAACGACGGGATGTGTTAACGGCATAACGATATGCTTTCTCTGCATCATACGTACGAATCCCTTTGATATAAGCATCCGCCAAAACAGACAAAGCAGGATTTCCCAACATACAGCCGGAATAGGAATTCAGCAATTCCCAACGTTCATAGTATTCGCGCCCACTCTGATCTGCCATAGTAATCAATGAGTTCAGTTCATCACTTACTAAACGCGGATTAATTATAGTCTGCAAAGGAAACTGACTACGAAATACATCCCATCCACTGAATATAGTACGTTTTGTAAAAGTGCTGTCAGCCGTATGTATTTTATAATCACCACCTACATAACGTCCGTCTACATCTGTATAGATACGAGGATCAATCATCGTATGATACATGGCAGTATAGAATATCGTTTTTTCATCATCCGTACCACCGGATATCCGGACACGATTAAGTTCTTTGTTCCACAATTCAGTAGCTTCCTGCTTTACTTGTCCAAAATTTTTAGAGGCTATTTCTTGTTCAAAGTTATTTGCAGCACCCTCCATATCAACAAAAGAGATACCAACTTTCATCTCTACAGTCTCTCCCTCCTTCGTTGGAAATTCAGTAAAAAAGCCCAGATGTTTACCCGTCAGTTCTTTCTTGTCTTTTATAACCGGAGCTTGTGATACACGAGTCAAATAAGGAATACTCACTACTTCATCACGTTTCCGAACCCAATGTTCGGGAATATCTGCACTCCAAAAGCCATAATTAGTCAAAGGTTTACTAAATTGTGCATAATAATAAACGGTATAATCGGCTTTTCCTTCACCATTACCCCATCCACCACCATCAGGTGTACACTTCATCCATCCTTGAATAGTGTAATCATCTACAACTTTAATATACTGTGAAGTAGATGTTCCCCCTACTCTACGAGCTAAATCAATCTGAATACGCGATTGGTCACTAGAAGGATAAGTAAAATGTAAAATTCCACAGTGTGGTGTCGCGCTACTTTCTACTTTGATATGATAATCAGTCAATTCTACCGAATAATATCCGGCCTTAGCCGTTTCAGTGGCTTTGTTATAAGCCGAACGATATCCTTTTATACTATCATTATTCTCTTTACCTGCCACTTTATATAATTCACCAGTTGTAGGCATCACAAGAAAATTGCCCAAATCACCAAACCATCCCACACCACTCATCTGGGTAAAGGCAAATCCTTCGATTGTCTTATGTTCATCACTGTATCCGGAACCGTTATCACCTCCCGTTATTGTATTAGGACTAACCTGTACCATACCATACGGAGTCGTAGCTCCGGGAAAAGTTTTACCTAATCCGTGATAAACACCGGCAGCCCCTACACTAGTACTGGCACCAATAAACGGGTTTACATAATCGGTCGGAACCCAATCTTCCGATACGGTATTGGTTGATGAGCAACCCGTCATCCAACACAAAAAGCAAACAATTAAAAGATTAGCAGTCGCTTTATACATAACAATAATCTAATTATTTTAAGTCAAACTAAGAACGAAAGTCTTAATACCAAACCGAGGCATTGAAATCATCATTTCCGATTTACCTGCACGTGTTTTTATCTTCTTTCTTTCGATACATTGTCCATTCAAATCAACTTCCTCCACTCCGGATAATGGCATGTCAATGGTAACCTTTTGTAATTTTTCGTCCCCTTCAGAATTGAACAGGCGCAATAGTACCTTTCCATCTTTCATTTGAAGAGCACTCACTTGATAACCAGTATTCTGTAAATCAATAAATGATTTCGATTCCGGTTTTGCCACTGGATAGCAAGAATGCAGCAATGGTTCATTCCAACAATCGCTATCATCTGCGATTGATGCTTTGTCCCATTTGCCACGATGAGGTATAATTGCATACTTCATCCTCAAAGGGTGTGTTATTTTATAATCAGGTCCCCAAAGTCCTCCACCCGAATATTGAGCAGTCAGTCCTAATGGATAGTCCTCTCCATAAGAATAAGAAGTAGTATGATCTGATAATAAAGCCAGAGCATAGTCGCCTTCCTGTTCAGCCAAGTCAACCCAATGAAGTATAATATTATGTTTAATTTGATCCCAAGAACCAAAGAAAGTATCAGTCAGTTTGCTTTCGCATACGTCAAACGGTGCATTTTTGTAAACGCGGGGAGCATGTAAATCAGTCGGGAATAATACACTTAGTTTAAACCGATCGTCACAATAAGCTCGACGATTATCACGCCAACGTTCCTCTTTATATTCACCAATACCTACATTCTTTTTCCAGTCAACCGTCAAATCAAAATCGATCCGTCTCGTTCCTTTAGTGAGAGTGATTACTTGTGTAAACGGATGGGAAGCAATCTCACCCTCTATCTTAATTTTTTGCTCATATACATTATCCCTTACTACTGTCAGCTTGGCCGGAGTCTCTATAGAAGAACGAAATTTACCTTCTTCATAAAAAAAGCCTCGTAGCTCCCCTAAGGCATATTTCTCCGTTTTACCTGCAAAATCCTTATTCCCTTCTTTTTTAGCTATCAGGCTTTTTATGGTTCCTCCCTTTGATAAGTCAAAAACAATTTTATACATATCATTTTCAACCACGTATTCCTGTTTATTCACCTTATTACCTTCCAAAACGAATCTACTCTCCGAAGCCTCTTTCTTACCGGCTTCTTTCTTTTTTATACAATACGTGGAATAACCAAAGGGAGGAATCTCTGCCTCAAAAAATAATCTTATCTCTTTACCTCCATTTTCTACCAAACAACCTATATCTTTACCTTTCCAGTCATAAACACTTAAATCCGCATTTTCAAATTCCGTAGGCAGAAGAACACTTACGATTTCCTTTCTTCTCATTCCTAATGTATTAAAAACACGTATATATTGCTGTTGAGCATTATTTTGCGGAATAAACTTTTCATTAAAGCTCCGCATAGATGCCTCAATAATTCCATCTGCAAGATGATTGGTACTGTCTGTCCATCGCTTAATCTGATCAGCCCATGTTCCTTTCCTATTCAGTCCATTATAAGGCACAATCCATGAATCATGATGTTGTGCCAACATCAGTGTACGCCAAGCCTCATCCATATCTGCTTGTCGACAAATATATTTATTTTCCAGATAAGCCATTACAGACATTTTCTCTGCCATGACAATTCTATTTTCTGAAACACGTACTTCTTGCGCTATTTTTTGCAAAACCTGACTTCCCCACATAAGATTCACATGTATATCTTCCTGTGAAAAATACCAGTTATCATCCGTTTTTCCGATGGAGACATTTTCAATGTAATCTCTCCATGCCATATATATAGAGTTATTTTTTGTGTTCTTTCCACTTCCCAGCCATGGGCCGTTTTTCCATCCCGCATCCTGAAAACACATACCAACGGGGTGTTTGATACCTGCGTTACGGCAATCTTTTAAATAAGCATCCGAATTTCCCCAAGCAGTTGTCTGCCAAGTTGATCCCGGCTCTAGTTTTTCACAAGCATATCTGGGAACGGTCAAGATTGCAGTCCCGTCCGGTCCCACCCAATTAACCAATTCTCCGCCATAAGCAGCAGTATACCCTCCCCAACAGGTATTGGGACATTTTAATACAGCATATTTAAAGCCGAATTGTTTAAGGATTTGTGGCAAGCAACTTGTGAAGCAAGGTTCTTCTACCGAATAGGTTACAAAATCGACCCCCGGAAAATGTTTGTTTATTTTAGCAATACCATATTGAAACTGTCTTATTATACTCTCTCCCGAGATATTATAACAATAAGGCTGTGCATAAGTAGGATTCGTAAACTCTACCTGATTACTAGTAGCCATCTCTTTAAAACGCAAATAAGCCTCCGGAGTCTGTACTCTGACTGTATCCCATGTTTCAGGCTCTATCTCCATACAAATCCGCCAATCCGGATGCATAGCCAGCTGATCCACAATAAATTGAGTTTTCCACTTTACCGGATAATGGCCATATATCCCGCCATGATACCCATCAACAAAATAAGCTTGTTGAGAATAAACATTTGCATAAAAGAAAACAGTCAGTAATATGATATAAATTTTATTCATGGTATCCTAAACCTATTTATCTTTGTGTTGCTCCATTCTACACATAAATTCATATAATTTATGTTGGACAACTTCTTTATTATTTTCATATTCCGGAGATATCCAATCAACGAGTGCCAGCAAAGTCTGATTTTCTATAAATTCTTCCTTCAGCCTTTCGTTGTTTTCCACTTCTATGAGAAACTCTGTTTTTTCATCAGAAGTAAATTCATCCGCAAAATATTTATTCAGACAATTCTCCATATACACAGTCCTTTTTTATCAAAGAACGATTATCTCAATAAATACCCCTAAAAAATACCGATAAAATCATTAAAAAGTTATGCAGCCAATGTTACATTGAGTTTTGCTCTCAACTTTTTTAGTGCTATTCCCATCTGACATTCCACTGTATTTACCGAAATGCCTAAACGTTCGGATATTTCCCTATACTTCAATCCTTCCATGCGACTTAACAAAAATATGTCACGACATCTTTTAGGCAAACTATTGATAGCATCCCGTATCAGTTTCTCCATCTGATTTCTTTCTGATATATCATATACATCAAAACGATCCAAAGATTGCAATTTCAGATTCAACTCAATCTCAAAAGAAGCCTTCACATTCTCGACATACTTTTGCTCGAATACTTTATGCTTTAAATAATCCAAACATTTGTTTCTCACAAGTCTGAAAAGATAAGCATTCATATTCTCAATATGATTCATTGACTCTCTCTTTTCCCATAAGTCTGTAAACACATCTTGTGTTATATTCTCAGCATCCTCTTCCGACATCACAAATTCTTTTGCAAACCGAACTAGCTTGGGATAATAAATAAGATACAATTCTGAAAAACTCATAGTTGTGTGTTTCTTTAGATTAGTATTCAGTTATCAAAAATCTTGTGATGCAAATATAGAGATGAAAAAAGCCTACTTCTTAGTGGAAGTAGGCGGGAAAGTAAACGTTTTATAGAACAATTACTGCATATACATTTAATAATCAACAGCTTACAACAAGACCATTTTTTAGTTTTGGTAAACCGGATAGAATCATTTTTGAGACAAAGAACCAAGCTTTTTTACCTCCTCCTCAAAGATATTACTATCAAGAGTGGACATTCTCTTCACTTTACTCTTATAATTATAGATTGTCTGCACAGAATAATGCAAAAATACAGCGATCTGTCCAACATCGGTAATTCCTAACCGTATCAATGCAAATATGCGTAATTCTGTATTCAGTTGGTCCTTTTCCAGTTTATAACGTTCCTCCGGTTTCAACAAAGAATTGAACTTTTCCACAAAGTTAGGATACAATTTAAGGAACGCTTTATCAAAGTTATGATATAGTTCTTCAAGTTCCTTTTCAAAAGGTCGGGAGGATGACTTATATAAATCATCAATCTGTCCGGTCTTGATTTTCCTGTTCACATTCTTCCTGTACTCATCGAGTTTATTAATATAAACGGCACATTGATTCATAAAATACCCCACATATTTTTCCTTAATCAGATTAGCTTCGTCGAGATTCTTATTCAGCCCGACCAGTTCCTCATTCATAGCTTTAAGATGCCGTTTAGCCCGGGATACAATTTTTGTTTGTTTATATGTAAAATACAGGGTGATAGCAAGAGCTACCACAAACAAGCTAGTCAGAAATATATAGAAACGGAGGTTCTGCTTTTGTTTTTCCAACCGGATCAAGTATGTATTTTCAATAATCGGATGGATGCGGGCAATTACTGTATTCTTAAAACGGGAATTATAAAAGATGGCATCATCCAACGCTACTTTAATATAATTATAAGCCCTGTCTATATCTCCTTTATGATATAAATTAACTGCCAATGTCAATAATGCCTCATTCTCTTTGACAGCCAGTTTTGTATCTGTCATAGCAGCCAGCATTAGAAACTTTTCTTCCAGTGCATAATTCCCAATCAACCGATAAGCTCTGGCAAGCCCCATAGCCATCATAGCATATCCATGAGATGCCGGCTCTTGTTTATCATATATCTCTGTCAAAATCAGAAGAGCCTCTTTGGTACTTCCCTTATCTTGAAGCTTCACAGCTTTTTCTTTTCTATATTCATCCGACTGGTCAAATAAGATGCTCATCACAGTATCCCGATAAGCCTCTTTTTCCGATATATACTCGTTTGAAAACCGTACATCGTCCGTGTATTTAATGAGATTTTCATAATAACGTATACGATTCCAGCAATACAAAGCTTTCAAATGATCGGGTAAATCCGCACATTTTATCGACTTAAAAATATCATTTGCTTGAATAAACAAACCGGATAAAGAATAGACAAAAGCCAACCGGAGCTGCTCTTCCAAAAGATATTCTTTATTACCAATCGTTTTTGCTATATCAATATTCTCATGAATATATTGTTCTGCCGAATCACAGACAAAAGTCTCATATTGATGGATAATCTCTTTATTTAAATTGTATATATCCTCCAACGAATTAAGGCCAACTTTCTTTTTCTTTAATTCTTTTATGGTAGCTTCTTTTTTCTGGGTATATATCAAACGTTCAGAAATCACTTTGTCTAACACCTTCAACAAAGAATCATTCTCACTATCTGCATAGAGGTAAAACAAGGAGTTTAGAAGGAAAAATATAAACCAAAGTGTGCGTTTCATAATCATGTATTCTTTCTTAATCTGCAAAAAAATGTATTTTCTTTGTGTTATTCGCCAAAAAGAGCGTAAATCATTCTTTTTATTGCATCTTTTAACAAATGAAGATGGAGAAATTACCCCATTCTAAATGATATTTGTGAAACCATGCTGACTAAAAAATGAATCTAAAAGATATGGAGTTAAAAAAAGCTTTTTTGCTATACGGACTTTGCAAAAAGTATAAATATTAGTTCTATATTTGCAGCCGTTAAAAGAGAAAGATGAAACAAAGCTTAAAATTCGGACTACTTTTAGTGTTGGCTTTGCTCATCCATTGTGCAACTAATGGAGCAATGGAAGATATGTGCAAAGTTTCCTCCCCGACTTATCGGCAGGAGAAATGCTATGTATCACAAGATCGTCCGATTCAGGATGCTTTGGAACGTCTTTATAATCTTTATACGACGCAAACCTGTGACATGAGTCATACAGACGTCGCACATGTTCCGACAGATAAAAGCATGTTTTTGTTAATCGCTTATTTCTGTGACCATTACAAACATCAAAGTCCACCTTACCCTGTCTCATCCCATTCTCCTACATATTATTACGATCCTATCTCCTATTATATATATGGGTTGAGAAAGATTGTCATTTAGCCTACAGTACAGTAGACTCTTTTGCTCGTCATTTATTACAGTTGGTTTTATTCTCCATAGGGCGAATAGACTAATTGCTTATTTCTATATAATATTCAATCTAAACAGCTATTGAATTATGAATTTTACATTTTTAGTTGTTGTTTTACTGACAGCGCTTGCTTTTGTCGGTGTAGTAATAGCCCTCTCGCGTGCTATCTCTCCCCGTTCATACAACCTGCAAAAGTTTGAGGCTTATGAATGTGGTATACCGACACGTGGTAAATCATGGATGCAGTTCCGTGTAGGCTACTACTTGTTTGCCATCCTATTCCTTATGTTCGATGTCGAAACAGCTTTTCTGTTTCCGTGGGCGGTAGTTATGCGTGACATGGGACCACAGGGACTTATTAGTGTTCTCTTCTTCTTTATCATTTTAGTTCTGGGTCTTGCTTATGCCTGGAGGAAAGGAGCTTTGGAATGGAAATAACCAAAAAGCCAAAAATAAAATCTATTCCGTATGATGAGTTTATCGACAATGAATCATTGGAAAAGTTGGTCAAAGAACTTAATGCAGGAGGAGCCAATGTTGCCCTCGGAGTACTTGACGACTTTATCAACTGGGGACGCAGCAATTCACTGTGGCCGCTTACCTTTGCAACCAGTTGTTGTGGTATCGAATTTATGGCACTGGGTGCCGCGCGTTATGACATGGCCCGCTTTGGGTTTGAGGTAGCACGTGCCAGCCCGCGTCAGGCTGATATGATTATGGTATGCGGAACAATCACCAATAAAATGGCTCCGGTACTGAAACGACTTTACGACCAGATGCCCGATCCGAAGTATGTGGTTGCCGTAGGCGGATGCGCTGTCAGCGGAGGTCCTTTCAAGAAGTCCTATCACGTAGTAAACGGGGTGGACAAGATTCTTCCGGTAGATGTATATATTCCCGGATGCCCGCCACGTCCTGAAGCATTCTATTATGGCATGATGCAATTGCAACGCAAAGTGAAAATAGAAAAGTTCTTTGGTGGAGTAAACAGAAAAGAGAAGAAACCGGATTATTTAAGAAATGAAGAATGATGAATGATGAATGATGAATGAAGAATTCGCATGCAACATCCCGGCAGATTTTTCATTCTTAATTTTTCATTCTTAATTTAATTTGATTTATGCAAGAAATACGATTTATAGCTCCTGCAGCGTTACACGACGAGATGCTGCGCTTGCGAAATGAAAAACAGATGGACTTTCTCGAAAGCCTCACCGGTATGGACTGGGGAGTAGCCGATGAGAAAGACGCTCCGGAAAAACTCCGCGGCTTAGGCGTAGTCTACCATCTGGAATCTACCATTACAGGCGAACGGATAGCACTAAAAACAGCGACAACCAACCGCGAGCTACCGGAAATTCCGTCTGTCAGCGACATCTGGAAGATAGCCGACTTCTACGAACGTGAAGTTTTTGATTTTTATGGCATCACCTTTGTCGGTCATCCTGATATGCGCCGGCTCTACCTGCGCAACGATTGGATTGGTTATCCGATGCGTAAAGATAACGACCCGGAAAAGGATAACCCACTGTGCATGACTAATGAAGAGACGTTTGATACGACTCAAGAAATAGAACTGAACCCGGACGGAACCATCAAGAACAAAGAGACGAAACTGTTCGGCGAAGAAGAATATGTAGTCAACATCGGTCCGCAGCACCCTGCTACTCATGGTGTAATGCGCTTCCGTGTTTCTCTGGAAGGTGAAATTATTCGTAAGATTGATGCGAACTGCGGGTATATCCACCGAGGCATCGAGAAAATGAATGAAAGCCTCACTTACCCTCAAACATTGGCTTTGACAGACCGTCTGGACTATTTGGGCGCGCATCAGAACCGCCATGCATTGTGTATGTGCATTGAAAAAGCCATGGGCATTGAAGTCAGTGAACGCGTGCAGTACATCCGTACCATAATGGACGAGTTGCAACGTATCGATTCTCACTTGCTGTTTTACTCTTGTCTTGCTATGGACTTAGGAGCGTTGACAGCATTCTTTTATGGATTCCGTGACCGCGAGAAAATTCTCGATATCTTTGAAGAAACTTGCGGCGGACGTCTGATTATGAACTACAATACGATTGGCGGTGTACAGGCTGATCTTCATCCTAACTTCGTCAAACGAGTAAAAGAGTTCATTCCATATATGAGAGGAATTATCCACGAATATCACGATATATTCACGGGTAACATCATCGCACAGAGCCGTATGAAAGGCGTCGGTGTGTTAAGCCGTGAAGATGCCATCTCTTTCGGTTGTACCGGAGGTACAGGCCGTGCATCAGGATGGGCGTGTGACGTACGTAAACGAATGCCATACGGTGTATATGACAAAGTCGATTTCAAAGAAATCGTTTATACGGAAGGTGACTGCTTTGCCCGTTACCTGGTGCGTATGGATGAGATCATGGAAAGTCTGAACATCATTGAGCAATTAATAGACAATATTCCCGAGGGACCTTATCAGGAGAAGATGAAACCTATCATCCGTGTTCCGGAAGGCAGTTACTATGCAGCAGTAGAAGGAAGTCGTGGTGAATTTGGTGTCTTCCTGGAAAGTCAGGGTGACAAAACGCCTTACCGCCTGCACTACCGTGCTACGGGATTGCCGCTTGTTGCCGCAATTGACACCATCTGCCGGGGAACGAAGATTGCTGACTTAATTGCTATTGGCGGAACAATAGATTATGTCGTTCCGGATATTGATAGATAAGTATTAATTATTAGGTCTTAAAATATATGTTCGACTTTAGTATAGTAACAAACTGGATACATGAGCTACTACTCTCCCTTATGCCGGAGGGACTAGCCATCTTTATAGAATGTGTAACTGTCGGCGTGTGCCTCGTAGCACTGTATGCCATCCTGGCTATCATATTGATCTACATGGAGCGTAAGGTTTGCGGTTTCTTCCAGTGCCGTCTTGGTCCGAATCGTGTTGGTAAATGGGGTTCTATCCAAGTGGTCTGCGACGTGCTCAAAATGCTGACCAAAGAAATCTTCATGCCGAAGGGCGCCGACCATTTCCTTTACAATCTTGCTCCATTCATGGTGATTATCGCTTCATTCCTGACTTTCGCTTGTATTCCTTTTAATAAAGGTGCGGCGATTCTGGACTTTAATGTAGGCGTGTTCTTCCTGTTGGCAGCTTCCAGCATTGGAGTTGTCGGTATCTTGCTGGCCGGTTGGGGTAGTAACAACAAATTCTCTTTGATTGGTGCCATGCGAAGTGGTGCACAGATTATCAGTTATGAACTTTCGGTTGGTATGAGTATCATGACAATGGTAGTGCTGACGGGAACCATGCAATTTTCTGAAATCGTAGAAGGACAAGCTAATGGTTGGTTCATCTTCAAGGGACATATTCCTGCGGTCATTGCTTTCATCATCTATCTGATTGCCGGAAATGCAGAATGTAACCGCGGTCCGTTCGACCTTCCTGAAGCGGAAAGTGAGCTGACAGCCGGCTATCACACTGAATACTCCGGTATGGGTTTCGGTTTCTTCTATCTGGCAGAATACTTGAATCTGTTTATCGTAGCCAGTGTTGCCGCCACTATCTTCCTGGGAGGATGGATGCCGCTGCACATTGTTGGTTTGGATGGATTTAACACTGTAATGGATTATATTCCGGGCTTTATCTGGTTCTTCGCCAAAGCATTCTTTGTGGTATTCCTTTTGATGTGGATCAAATGGACTTTCCCACGCTTGCGTATCGACCAGATCTTGAATCTGGAATGGAAATACCTGGTTCCAATTTCTATGGTAAATCTATTATTAATGGCATGCTGCGTAGCTTTCGGCTTCCACTTTTGATAAATGTAAATTATGGAATATAAAGATAAAAAATATACGTACTTAGGTGGTCTGGTGCATGGCATCAGTACACTGGCAACGGGTATGAAAACCAGCATCAAGGTATACTTCCGTAAGAAAGTGACCGAGCAATACCCCGAAAACCGGAAAGAGCTGAAAATGTTCGACCGTTTCCGTGGTACGCTGAATATGCCCCACAATGAGAATAATGAACATCGCTGTGTAGCTTGCGGACTGTGTCAAATGGCCTGTCCGAACGATACAATCAAAGTGACCAGCGAAACCGTCGAAACAGAAGATGGAAAAAAGAAGAAAATCCTGGCAACCTATGAATATGATTTGGGTGCCTGTATGTTCTGCCAGCTCTGTGTCAATGCTTGCCCGCACGATGCCATCACGTTCGATCAGAACTTCGAACATGCAGTCTTCGACCGGACGAAACTTGTCCTGAAGTTGAACCACGACGGTAGTAAAGTAATAGAAAAGAAAAAAGAAGTTTAGATATGGGATCAACACTTGAAACAGTAGTATTCTACTTTTTGGCAGCATTTATTATTGCTATGTCCATCATGACGGTGACTACCCAACGTATCGTACGCTCGGCCACCTACCTGCTCTTCGTGCTCTTCGGCACGGCCGGCATCTATTTTTTGCTGGGTTACACCTTTCTGGGTTCCGTTCAGATTATGGTTTATGCCGGTGGTATCGTCGTTCTTTATGTATTCTCCATCCTGCTGACCAGTGGAGAAGGCGACCGGGCCGAGAAAGCAAAACGAAGTAAAGTCTTAGCCGGACTCTTCACTATGATTGCCGGTTTGGCCATTATCCTGTTTATCACACTGAAGCACGATTTCATGCAGACAGCTAATTTGGCCCCGCAAGAAATTAGTATTCATGCTATCGGGAACGCTTTATTAAGTAGTGACAAATACGGTTATGTATTGCCTTTCGAAGCTGTCAGCATATTATTGCTGGCGTGTATCATCGGTGGCATCATGATTGCACGTAAGAGATAGGAATTTTAAGTATTAACTATCAAAATAGAGTTCGAATATGATACACATGGAATATTACCTGGTAGTTTCTACCATCATGATGTTTGCAGGAATTTATGGATTCTTTACCCGCCGAAATACACTGGCTATCCTGATTTCTGTAGAGTTAATGCTGAATGCTACGGACATCAACTTCGCCGTATTCAATCGTTTCCTTTTTCCGGGGGGAATGGAGGGTTATTTCTTTGCACTCTTTTCCATCGCCATCTCGGCTGCGGAAACTGCAATAGCTATCGCCATCATGATTAACATTTATCGTAATCTTCGAAGCATTCAGGTGCGCAATCTGGACGAGTTGAAGTGGTGATTTGTTTCATTCCCAGGAACAAGGTGTTTCATCCCTTGAAACACTTCGTTTCACACCGAGAAACAAAGTGTTTCACACCGAGAAACAAAGTGTTTCTCACCGAGGAACAACTAGTTTCACACCGGGAAACAAAACAGAAGGTCCGAGTATAGTGATTATCAGCTATAAGACCAAGAATTAATAATAATAACTCAAGTAATTAAATAAAACTGTATGGAACTAACAATTCTAATACTCCTTCTTCCTTTCTTCTCCTTTCTCATATTGGGAATTGGAGGTAAATGGATGTCCCACCGGACAGCGGGTACAATCGGTACGCTGATACTGGGAGCAGTAGCAGTACTATCCTACGTTACAGCTTTCCAATATTTCTCCGCTCCACGACTGGAAGACGGAACATTCGCCACACTGATGCCTTACAACTTCACGTGGCTTCCTTTTACAGAGACTTTACACTTCGATTTGGGCATCTTGCTCGATCCTATATCGGTAATGATGTTGATCGTCATCTCTACAGTGTCACTGATGGTACATATCTACTCTTTCGGTTACATGAAAGGAGAAGTCGGTTTTCAACGCTATTACGCTTTCCTATCCCTGTTTACCATGTCAATGCTGGGATTGGTCGTTGCAACCAACATCTTCCAGATGTACCTTTTTTGGGAGCTGGTGGGTGTAAGTTCTTACCTGCTAATCGGTTTTTATTATACAAAACCGGCTGCCATCGCTGCTTCCAAGAAAGCGTTTATTGTTACTCGCTTTGCTGACTTGGGCTTCCTGATCGGTATCTTGATTTACGGATATTACGGTGGTACATTCGGCTTCACTCCGGATACAGTATCCTTGATAAGCGGTGGAGCTTCTATGCTTCCGTTGGCTCTCGGACTGATGTTTGTCGGTGGTGCCGGTAAAAGTGCCATGTTCCCGTTGCATATCTGGTTGCCGGATGCAATGGAAGGTCCTACTCCGGTCAGCGCATTGATTCATGCGGCTACCATGGTAGTTGCCGGTGTATATCTGGTGGCACGTATGTTCCCACTTTTCATTGCATACGCACCGAATACGCTGCACATGGTTGCTTGGGTAGGTGCATTTACAGCATTCTACGCGGCAAGTGTGGCTTGCGTACAATCAGACATCAAACGTGTACTGGCTTTCTCTACCATTTCACAGATTGGCTTTATGATGGTAGCTCTGGGTGTTTGTACTTCCATGAATCCACACGAAGGAGGTTTGGGCTACATGGCTTCTATGTTCCACCTTTTCACACATGCCATGTTTAAGGCATTACTCTTCCTCGGTGCAGGTAGCATTATTCATGCCGTACATTCTAATGAAATGTCCGCTATGGGAGGTTTACGCAAATATATGCCGATCACTCACTGGACATTCCTGATTGCTTGTCTGGCTATTGCCGGTATTCCTCCGTTCTCGGGCTTCTTCTCGAAAGATGAAATTCTGGCTGCTTGTTTCCAATACAGCCCTGTAATGGGATGGGTGATGACAGTCATCGCTGCAATGACAGCTTTCTATATGTTCCGCCTCTACTACGGTATTTTCTGGGGGAGCGAGCCGCCCCGGGCAAGTTCCCATTCGGAACATAACACGCCGCACGGAAACTTGGAAGCGGCACCTTGCCGCCCTTGCCGCCCACACGAAAGTCCGTTGGCTATGACTTTCCCGTTAATGTTCCTGGCTGTTGTAACTTGTGGAGCAGGATTTATTCCTTTCGGACACTTCATCAGTTCGAATGGTGAATCTTATTCTATCCATCTCGATCCGTCAGTGGCTATTACGAGCGTTGTTATTGCGATTATTTCGATTGCAATCGCTACATGGATGTACAAGAATGCCAAACAGCCTGTTGCTGATTCGTTGGCAAAACGATTCAAAGGTCTGCACAAGGCAGCCTATAATCGCTTCTATATTGATGATATCTACCAGTTTATTACGCATAAGATTATCTTCCGCTGCATCTCTACTCCTATCGCATGGTTCGACCGTCATGTAGTGGATGGATTCTTTGACTTCCTGGCATGGGCCACCAATACAACAAGCGACGAGATCCGTGGTTTGCAGAGCGGTCAGGTACAACAATATGCGTATGTGTTCCTTTGCGGTGCACTGGCACTTATCCTACTGCTGATTCTCTAAATAGTAAATAGTAAATCTTTAAATAGTAAATCATAAAGATGAATTTCTTATCCATATTCGTACTTATCCCCTTATTGATGCTGGCCGGACTTTGGGCAGCACGAGGAATCAAAGCCATCCGGGGAGTTATGGTTACTGGCGCATCGGCACTTCTGATTGCCTCCGTCGTACTTACATTCCTGTATCTGGGAGAGCGTAGCGCCGGAAACACGGCAGAAATGCTTTTCCGTGCAGATACGCTTTGGTATGCCCCGCTTCACATATCTTATTCAGTAGGTGTTGACGGAATTTCGGTAGCCATGTTGTTATTGTCTGCTGTCATCGTATTCACCGGTACATTCGCTTCCTGGCGCCTGCAACCGCTGACGAAAGAATATTTCCTCTGGTTCACCCTGTTGTCTATGGGAGTATTCGGATTCTTTATATCCGTCGATTTGTTCACCATGTTCATGTTCTACGAAATTGCGTTGATACCGATGTACCTCCTGATTGGTGTATGGGGATCAGGACGTAAAGAATATGCAGCCATGAAACTGACCCTTATGTTGATGGGCGGTTCCGCTTTCCTATTGATCGGTATTCTCGGAATCTATTTCGGTGCGGGAGCAACCACCATGAACCTGCTCGAAATTGCACAGCTGCACAACATACCTTTTGCACAGCAATGCATTTGGTTTCCGTTGACTTTCCTCGGTTTCGGTGTATTGGGCGCGCTTTTCCCGTTCCACACATGGAGTCCTGACGGTCACGCTTCCGCCCCGACTGCCGTATCCATGCTTCATGCCGGAGTATTGATGAAACTGGGAGGTTACGGATGTTTCCGTATCGCCATGTATCTGATGCCGGAAGCAGCCAACGAACTTTCATGGATATTCCTGATACTGACAGGTATCTCTGTAGTCTACGGAGCCTTCTCCGCTTGTGTACAGACCGACTTGAAATATATTAATGCTTATTCATCCGTATCTCACTGCGGACTGGTTCTTTTCGCCATTCTGATGCTAAACCAGACAGCAGCAACAGGAGCAATCCTTCAGATGCTTTCACACGGATTGATGACAGCCTTGTTCTTTGCTCTGATCGGTATGATATATGGACGTACACACACACGTGACGTTCGCGAGCTTGCCGGTCTGATGAAGATTATGCCATTCCTTAGTGTATGTTATGTGATTGCCGGTCTTGCTAACCTCGGTCTGCCGGGCTTGAGTGGTTTCATTGCTGAAATGACTATCTTCGTCGGCTCTTTCCAGAACAACGATGTATTTCACCGTACACTGACTATCATCGCCTGCTCTTCGATTGTGATTACCGCAGTCTACATCCTGCGCCTGGTAGGTAAGATTCTATACGGAACCTGCACCAATAAACATCACCTCGAACTGACCGACGCAACATGGGACGAACGTATAGCCGTTATCTGCCTCATCGTTTGCGTTGCCGGACTAGGTATGGCTCCTTTCTGGGTTAGCCACATGATTGGCGAAAGCGTATTACCGGTTGTCTCACAACTAATCCCCTAACTCATAAATCATAATTCTTAATTCATAAATAAACAAGATGGATTATTCACAATTTCTATATATGCGAGAAGAGCTGTCGCTCATAGCTGTCTTATTGCTGCTATTTCTAGCTGACCTCTTCATGAGTCCGGATGCACACAAAAATAGTGGGAAAGCACGCCTGAACACCATGTTACCCGTTATTCTGATGGCTATCCATACGGCTATCAACATGATTCCAGGAACTGCTGCCGATGCCTTCGGTGGCATGTATCACTATGTACCGATGCACACAGTTGTTAAATCAATCCTGAACGTCGGTACACTGATTGTTTTCCTGATGGCGCACGAGTGGATGAAAAGAGAAGATACTTCATTCAAACAAGGAGAGTTCTATGTGCTTACACTCTCTACCTTGTTTGGTATGTACCTCATGATTTCCGCCGGACATTTCCTGATGTTCTTCATTGGGCTTGAAACAGCTTCTATTCCAATGGCAGCATTGATTGCCTTCGATAAATACCGTCACAACTCTGCCGAAGCAGGTGCCAAATACATTCTGACAACTCTTTTCTCCAGTGCATTGCTGTTATTCGGCCTGTCAATGATCTATGGTTCTGCCGGGACTCTTTATTTCGATGACCTCCCTGCCCATATCGACGGAAATCCGTTACAGATCATGGCATTTGTATTCTTCTTCACAGGAATGGCATTCAAGTTATCATTGGTTCCGTTCCACTTATGGACAGCAGACGTTTACGAAGGCGCTCCGAGTGCAGTTACCGCTTATCTGAGTGTTATATCAAAAGGATCGGCAGCATTTGTTTTATTGGCTGTCCTTATCAAAGTATTCGCTCCAATGATCAATGACTGGCAGGAAGTACTTTATTGGGTAACCATCGCTTCTATCACTATTGCCAATATATTTGCTGTCCGTCAGCAAAACCTGAAACGTTTGATGGCGTTCTCCAGTATTTCGCAAGCGGGATACATTATGTTAGGTGTTATCGGTGGCACGGCACAAGGCATGACAGCTTTGGTATATTACGTATTAATCTACGCTGCTGCCAACCTCGGAGTATTTGCCGTAATTACTATTGTGGCGCTACGCAGTCAGAAATTCACGCTCGAAGATTACGCAGGACTTTATAAAACGAATCCCAAAATCGCTCTCTTGATGACTCTGTCTCTGTTCTCATTGGCAGGCATCCCTCCGTTTGCCGGATTCTTCTCTAAATTCTTTATCTTCATGGCTGCTTTCGATGCAGGTTTCCACTTGTTGGTATTCATTGCATTGGTAAATACTGTGATTTCTTTGTATTACTATCTGCTGATTGTAAAAGCAATGTATATCACTCCTTCCGACAACCCGATTCCTACTTTCCACAGCGACCGTTGTACGAAATGGGGACTAGCACTCTGCACGCTGGGTATCATCGGACTGGGTATTGCAAGTATCGTATATCAATCTATTGATAAACTGTCATTCGGAATTTAAACGGACTACCTTTTCACCAAAGAAACGGCCTTGGTTTCATGTCAGTATCAATCGACATCAAAACCAAGACCGTTTCTTCTATATAAAAGCCGCTTTTATTAATGAGGAAGGAAGATATTCACCTGCCTCATTACCTACTCTACCGGGCACAACTCATCTCTTCCGCCACAATCACTTCGGGAATAGTAAACCAGAATCTTGATCCTTTTCCTTTTTCAGAATCAACGCCAATACGCCCACCCAATTGTTCAACAATACTCTGACAGATAGAAAGTCCCAATCCAGTACCGTGTACAAAAGTATTAAGCTTCACGAAACGCTCAAAGATATGTGGCAATTGCTCTTTCTCAATACCGATTCCTGTATCTTTGACATAAAATTCCAATTCCCCGTCTTTTAATTCATACCCCACATGAATACTACCTTCAGAGGTAAATTTCATTGCATTGTTAACAAAGTTAGAGATCACCTGATGTATACGGTTACGGTCACTAATGACATGACAAACCGGAAGATGATCATCAAACACCAGTTCCACCTCTTCTTTCGCTTTCACCCCCATAGAGCGGACAATATCCTCACATAACAGATTTACATCTACATCTCCGTTGGTAAACTCAAATGTACCCGCTTCAATCTTCGACAAATCGAGTATATCTGAAATTAATTGCAACAAGAGATCATTATTCTCACGCACAATCTTAATATACTCCTGACGTTCTGCCAACTCTTCTGTTTCCACCAATAAATCGGAGAAACCGACAATGGCATTCAGCGGCGTACGGATTTCATGACTCATATTTGCAAGGAAAGCACTTTTCAAACGATCCATCATCTCTGCTTTATCACGTGCCTGAATCAATTCGGCTTCAGTCTCCTTCAATTCTGTAATGTCATAATTAATACCGATAATTTCTATTTCATTTTCTTCCGGTTTATAATTGGTGACCATCACATTACTGCTGACCCAATTCCATTCGTTCTTCGTTCCGGGACGACGAATACGCATCTCCCCTTGGAAATGCCTCCTTTTTCCGTCTCTGACTCCATCATAAAAATCGAGGAAACGCTTGCGGTCTTCGGGATGCATTTGACTATAAACTGCTACCACCTCACTCAAAGGAATATCTTCCTCCTCACCTAAATTCTTATACCACTGTTTTATAGCATAACCTTTGCGGTTCAAGAGATTCAATTTGGCATATCCTACTTTTGCATAATCGGATATCATCAAGAAGAAATTTTCAAAATCACGAATACGATTCATTGCATCAATACGCTCCGTATTGTCAATGCTTATTAAAATATATCCGCTGAAGTTGCCCTCATTATCATATAGTTTACTAACCTTCGAATATAGTTCTATCACATTAGAACGGCTTGTCTCATAATATCCTCCTGCTTGCTCAAAAGAGTAATTAAGTCTGAAATCCACCAGATCTTCATTCCGCACACGATCACGAATCCCCTGCGGCACATTCGGATTCTCAAAGAAATTAACCCCTATCACATCCGATTTATTCACTACACCGAATATTTCTAAATCCTTATTATTCAAATCTATCAAATAGCCGTCCTTATCGTAAATCTCTACTCCTGCCGGAATATTAGCAAAGATATTCTTAAAGAGTTTTTCACTACGATCCAATGCCCGGTTTGCTTGTACCGATCCCGTAGAATCGAGGAATAGACCGACTATTTCGTCCTTTCCGGGAGAATAAATAACCCAATGCGTATACCGTTCCGTTCGAGGGAAATATTCATCTTTCTCTCTATAAGAATTACTATCCAGTATTTCTTCCAGAAAATTAAGTTTTTGGAGATAGTCAGGATGCTTTTCAGATGCCAAAGAACCAATATACGACTCCAAAGGAAGCCCGAAAAAGGTTGAACTGACCTCATTCGCATCCGTCACCCGATAATCGCAAGGTTTATTATTCTCGTCACGGATAATGGACATACGTATATATCCCATCGGCATAAAATGAAACAGATTATTTAGGAAAGTCTGTTCACGGATTACCTTGTCCTTAGTTTTACGCAACTCGATACAGATATTTATAATATTTCCCAATGAGGAGAACCATTGAAAATCTTCATTACTCCAGTCATGGTAAGTCTCAACCAGATCAATCCCCATATATCCCCAAACGCGGTCGCCTGTCATCAAAGGAGTCACCATTAACGATTTGATTCCCTGAACTACAAGAATCTGATATTCATCAGGAGCCTCTTCTAATAACTGCTCCAGTGTATTTAAAATAATCGGCTTGCCCGATAATATCTGTTCACTCCACCATTTTGACTCACTGGCAGGCATGCCCTGCAGATTGTCTATCTCTGCCGATACTCCTTCAGAAACAACTTCGTAGATACAACTATGATGGGCATAAATTTCGTCGTATTCAAAAATATAAACACGACCTTTTCCATTATAAAGATTCAGAATATCTCTTAAAATATCTGCGATACAAGATTCTACTGCCTCATCACGTAGGAAACGAAGCAACGATTGCGAAACAAAATTCTGACGACAAAGCAGGTCATTCACACGTCTTAATGCATCCCTTTGATCTTCTTCCTTGGGAGCCTCAACGCGCTGGATTATTCCAAAAGACTTATCACCTCCATCAACACCTGTACCCTTCTCACGAAAAGCCAGACGGGTATGCAACCAGACCTCGCCATATTTTGAATGAATAGGGAAAGTTTGTTCATAAAAGTCCTTATGGATAGAAGAATTTGCCCGGAACTCCTGGGCAATCTGCTTGCGATAATCTTCACGTATCAGGTTCAGAAAATCCGAAGTAGAGATGGTGTCGCCGTCCAATCCCAAAAGATCAGAAAGATAATCGGAACATAAATAATATCCTGCCGTTAAATCTACTTCCCACCACCCGATTTGTGCAAGAGAAGCCATTTTTTTGTATCGCTCGTTGTCTGTCTGCATATTTTGTATTATTGTAAGACAATAGGTTGACAAATATACAAAAAAGGTAATCACTCATACCATAAAGGAGCAAATAAAAAAGCTAAAAGAAGATTACGAAAATAAATAAATAGAATATGGGAGAATCTGTTTGTTACAAATTCTCCCATACCTCCTATTGAAAAATACGGACTCCGCTAACCTATATCTTATTATAATGAGGAAATATTATATCCAGTCCAAGTAAACAGGGATGCATCTGCACCAGTATTCGTAGTCGGCTCGGTAAATGTATTCAATGTACCGTTCAGCTTATTCTTAAAGTTCAATGTATGGGTGACACTGATGCTGGAAGACGCACTTCCTGCCCCTTTACTGTCATTCATATCAATCAAATCGATTGTACCGCCGGAACCTTTGACAAGAGCATTGGTGATCGTAGTTTTTGCTCCACGACGGATTTTAATCACGTCTTGCATACGGTCTGCATTATCCGTTGTATTGGCAGCATTATTTACGATTGTCATATTTTCAACCGCAAAGTCTGACTGACGTAAATGATCCGGATAAATGCCATCCAAGTTACCATCTGCTTCAATGCCGCGCGGATCTGCTTCCGTACTGGTATAACCGCTTTCCCAAACGCCATAGCAGTTTTTCAATTTACCGGAATATCCTTGAGTGAAGTCGAACATATCATCATCCGGGTTCACAGCCAACAGGTTGGTTACATTCACCGTACCGCCAAAGAATTCGATGGCATCATCCGCGCTCTCAAGAATATAGATATTCTCAATCTTGGTACCGTTTCCAACACCGTTCAGTGTCAATCCGTTGTGCTCGATATCGGCAGTAGAGCGGGCACCGGCATAGCAGATTTTCACATAAGTCAGTGAACCGGAATTGTCATTATCGACATTACCACCGTATTTATAGTTGTTGTCGATTTCCGTCAGACCTGTATCACTCTTATTGGCGTTCGAACCGGAAATCGGAGCTTTACCATTGATAATGATTCCTCCCCAATAGCCGGATGTAGGGGTTGTTGAATTGGCAGTGAAAACAATCGGTTTATCAGCTGTACCGTCAGCATAAAGTTTCCCGCCTTGTGCTACCAGCAGATAACTGCTGAAACCTTCGCGAGCCTTAATCGTTGTTCCGGCAGGGATATTCAGACGGCCTCCATTTTCAATGACTACCGTTCCGTTCAGAATATATTCCTTAGCTTCCAGTGTCTGTTCTCCGGTCAGCGTGCCGGACAGGATATTTTCGCCCACAACAATAGAACTACCGGTCCCACCGTTGTTTCCACCATCTCCGTTACCATCACCGTCTCCATCACTATCACTGCTACATGCAGTCAATGTAAGTGCTGTTGCCATAACGGCAAACGTCATAAAGTTCACAAACAATCTTTTCATTTTGCTTTCATTATTAGTTAATAATCTTATTTCATCACCCGGCTTAGAATGTACACGACACTCCCAGGCTTATATTTATTCCTTTCTTATAATCATTCAATATCACCTTTTCCCCGTTTTCGTTCGCTTTGCGGCTTAACTTATAAGAGGGATTCAGCAGGTTGCGGGCTTTCAGGTTAAAGGAAAGATGCTTGTTCAGTTTGGCTTGGGACACAAAATCCAGTGTCAGTACTCCCTGCTCCATCATATCCTGATAACCCTGTGTGCCAATGGTATATATCTTATCACTCACATAATTAAGTACCAATGTATTGACAAAACTGCGTTCTCCTTTCGTGAAGTTATGCGAGAGGTCGAAATTGACAATCCACGGTGCAGCTCCTTCCAGTTGCGAACCGGTGGTAACCGTTGCCAAAGGCATTTTTGCATTCGTGTAGATATAAGAGCCATTCAATCCCAAAGAGAGTTTATTCATTCCGTGCGCAGCATTACTCACCGGACGGACAAACAGATTCTTACGTATTTCTATCTCCACTCCTGCCACGGTTGCCTTATCCGCTATATTCTCATAAGAAAGATAACCTCCGGCGCTTGCCACTTCGATGCGGGATATCGGATTCTTAATCAATTTATAGAAAGCCGTGAGAGAAATCAATTCGGTCGGAGTGGGATTAAAGTCCCACTTCAGATCAAGGTTATAATTATCCGAAGGTTTCAGATTGGGGTTACCCTGACTGTTGAAGTTCACGCCGACATAACGGTAAGGAGATATCTCCTTGGCCTGTGGAAGCGTATATGTTTTACTAACTCCCAGGCGAAACGAGTTTTTATCATTCAGATTGTATTTGAGATTCAAGCTGGGCAGGAAATAATCTTTTTGGATGGTATTGTTTCCTTTAGAGCCTCCACGATTCACATTGTAATCCACTTCAATATCTACCTTGTCGTATTTCAGTCCCAGATTCACAATCCAACGGGGAGTAAACTGGTAGGTAGCCTCGGCATAAGCGGAATGAATATTCTTTTTTACGATATATTCATCTAAGTTCTTTTGTATCTTGAACCAGTCGGAAGCAAAGTTTTCCTGATTATAATAATCGTCAAGCGAGAAGTCGTCCAAAGAAGGGATGACAGAAACATGTCCTACGGTCAGGTTATACTCCGTAGCTTTGAAGTTATCATCTACGAATCGGCCTGTATATCCGAAACGGACATTCGAAATCTCTTCTCTATTATCTTTCAGACGATAGACCAAGCCTGCTTTTACATTCAAGTCGTCTTCATCTAAAGTTGAGAAGTAGCGCTGTTGTGAGTTGCCCCTTAGCAACGTATAGCCGTCTTCCGCTTTAGTCAGGTTATTGATACGACGATCCGGTTCATATCCTTTCACCATATTATAGGAAGCACCTGCATCGAGACTTAATGATTTGGTCAATCCCCAGTTAGTCATTAGTTGGTTAACGATCAGCATATTGTCATTCGTTTGTTGGCGACGGGTGAATCCAAGGTTTTCATAGTCGTCACTAAAAATCGAGTTCTTGCCGTTGTAATCGCCCACCGACTGGGTATTGGCATGAATCATCATCAAATTATAACTGATGTGATGACGGTTCTGCATATCGAAATCCACATTGGCAAGTGCCAGTTGACTGATATTCTCCGCATACTTCTTTCCATTCATATCTTTGTAGACCGTACCGCTGGTAGTTGTATTACGTATGATTTCATCCGTATACTGATAGTCCGTCGTATGTCCGGCGGTCAGGAAGAAAGAAAACGGATTTTTGTCTTTTCCGACATAGAATCGTTTACCTCCGGAAATACTGTAACTCCGGTTGATTTGAAGATGTTGAGCAGAAGGGTCTAACTTATTTCTGAAGTTCCATGAGTTTTCATCGGCAGGTTCGGTACGATTGGCAAAGCCCATGAAGTTCACTCCATCCTGTTTCAGAAAATCGGCTGCTACCGTTTGTGTATTCAAGCCACCGGAAATGCCGAATCCCAGATGACCGCTACCAATTAGTTCTTTGGATGCAATATCAATGGTTGCCCCTCCGACATCGCTGCTGCCTCCCGCATTAAATGCTTTATTTACACCTACGGACTGAATAATGTCCGTACCGAAGAAATCAAGAGAGATATTCTTATATTCCGGGTCTTCGGAAGGAAGAGCAAATCCATTAAAAGTAGTTGCATTGTACCGGTCACCCAATCCACGGACAAAGACATTTTTCACTCCGTCTTGTTTAGACACTCCGGCAACTTTCGTCACAGCACCTTCTGCATCCGAAACACCCTTACGGGAAAGCTCCCTGACACCAACAGATTGTACGGCAATGACTGCTTTTTGCTGTTCGAGCAACAGCATATTCTCATTTTCCCTATTCTTCTTAGCTACAACCACCACATCGGCAAGTTCCTGTGCATCGGTTTCCAACTCCAGATTCAGTATCACCAGTTTTCCATTCTCCACACGCACTTTACGGCGCACTTCGGTTTTATAGCCTACATATTTAATCTCAATATCATACATACCTTCCAGAACGCCCATGCTGTTCAATTCGAAATTACCCTCCATATCGGTCACTGCTCCGGCTTGAGTTCCGAGCAAACGTATCGTAGCTCCTATCAAAGGTTCCTTGGATAGTTTGTCTTTCACAGCTCCTTTAATCTTGATATTGGCAGCCAATGCAGGAAGTACACACAACAGGCAAAAGAAGGCCGCCACTGAAAATCGGATAAGAAATAGTTTTTTCATCTAACTTTGCTCTACTTTTTAATTACGCTGGCAAAGATAGAGGGTGAGCATTACAACCGTAAGACGAAAAAAATACAATCTATTGAAAGAGTCATTGCAAGATGATGACAAGATGTTACAAACGTATTATCAATCAGTTACGCTATTAGTTTAACTTGTTTATAAGCAAATTTAAGACCGGAACTTCACTCTTTTATCTCTCATTATGCATAAAATTAATCGGCTGACAGTTGTGAGAAGGTGAAAATTTTGGCTGATAGTGTATTTCCACCCGCTTGTCGTCAAAGATATGTTTCACCGCTTTTCAATGCATTACGCAAAGAAACACCGATAGCTCCTTTCCCACTAAGTATATATCCAACGTTGGACTTTCTTAAAAAAAGAACAGGCATAATTGACTTGAAACTAAATATCATTATCTTTGTGAATGTTTCACGCTAAAAACAGATATGCGTCATGGAAGAGAATTTCAGAAGATATCCGATAGGAATACAGAACTTTGAAGATTTACGCAATAATGATTGTGTCTATGTTGATAAAACAGAATTGATTTATCGTTTGACTCATACAAATAAAGTCTATTTTCTAAGTCGTCCCCGACGCTTTGGGAAAAGTTTGCTGGTTTCTACACTAGAAGCTTATTTCCTGGGAAAAAAAGAACTGTTTCAAGGCTTGGCTATGGAGACTCTGGAAAAGGATTGGACGGTCTACCCGGTACTACACTTTGATTTTAGTGTGAGTAAATATATAACCGCTGATATGCTGTCAGCCGTTATTAACCGCCAATTGCTTTTATGGGAGAAAATTTATCAACGGGAAGAAGGAGAAACGACTTTCAGTTTACGTTTTGAAGGAATTATTCGTCGTGCTTACAAACAGACGGGTAAACAGGTGGTGGTATTAATAGATGAGTATGACTCACCAATGCTGGACAGCAATCATAATGATGAAGTTCAAAAGGAAATACGTAATATCATGCGGGATTTCTTTAGTCCACTGAAAGCCCAGGGACAGTATCTTCGCTTCTTATTATTGACAGGTATCAGCAAATTCAGCCAAATGAGTATCTTCAGCGAGTTGAATAACTTGCAGAATATCAGCATGAGGGATGATTACAGTGCTATCTGTGGCATCACCGAACAAGAACTGCGCACGCAATTGCAAATTGATATTGAACAAATGGCCCAAGCCAACAAGGAAACATACGAGGAAGCCTGTGTACATTTGAAACAACAATATGACGGTTATCATTTCAGTAAGAATTGTGTAGACATTTATAACCCATTTAGTCTATTCAATGCATTTGCGCAAAAGAGTTATGAGAATTTTTGGTTTTCGACCGGTACTCCCACTTTCCTGATAGATATTCTGCAAGAAAGCGATTTTGATATCCGGGAACTGGATAACACAACCGCCACCGCCGAACAGTTTGATGCACCTAGCAATAGAATCACCGATCCTCTTCCGGTGCTCTACCAAAGCGGTTATCTCACAATTAAGGGATATGATCCGGATTTCCAACTGTATACACTGGCTTATCCCAACAAAGAAGTAAGAAAAGGATTTATCGAATCGCTAATGCCCGCTTATGTGCATCTGCCTGCACGAGAGAATACATTTTATGTAGTGTCCTTTATTAAAGACTTGCGTATCGGTCATTTAGAGGAATGTCTGGAAAGACTGAAATCTTTCTTTGCGTCTATCCCGAATAAACTGAACAACAAGGAAGAGAAACATTATCAAACTATCTTTTATCTGTTTTTCCGGCTGATGGGACAGTATATAGATGTGGAAGTGGATACAGCCATTGGAAGAGCAGATGCGGTTGTGAAACTTCAAGATACCATCTATGTTTTTGAATTTAAAGTAGATGGTACACCCGAAGAAGCATTAGCGCAGATTAACAGCAAGGGGTATGCTATTCCGTATCAGGCGGATCACAGGAAAATAGTTAAAGTAGGTGTAAACTTTGACAGTGCCACACGAACGATTGGTGAGTGGAAGATAGAACTCGGGAGTTAATCACCGAGTTCATAAAAGAAAATGCGCTAAATCAGTTTCTTTTTCTTCCGGTAGTTCTCACGAAACTCTTTAGGCGAACAACTCTTTTTCTTCTTGAAGATCCGGTTGAAATTGGAAAGGTTATTAAAACCGCACTCATAACAAATCTCGGCGATAGACATCGTAGAATCTACCAGCAACCGGGAAGCAAAGCCCAGCCGAATATCAATGATATAATCGGAAAGATTCTTGCCTGTACGCAGTTTGAAAAAGCGGCTGAATGACACATCCGTCATCCCCACCATATCGGCCAACTGCCCCAGGCGTATTTCTTCCTGATAATGTGTATTGATGTACTCCTGCACTTTCTGCACACGCCGGCTGTCCGAATGAATATCTATCTTGGCAAAAGACGAACTGGACAAGGTACGTGCCTCTTCCTCAAAGAGAGAAAGTTCATACAAGATCGTCATAAATTTAATGACCGCATAAAATCCCTGTTTTTCGGAAGCAAGCGTATCCAGCAACGGATATATTTTGAGTATGGCAGACATCGGGAAACAAAGCCCTTTTTGTGCTTTATCCAGCATCCGGCGGATAGAGTCGAACTGATTCTTATTGATAAAGCTCTTGAAGAAAAGATCGGAAGAAAACTGAATCGTAATCTCCCGTATCTCTTTCGAATGGCAGTCGTTCTGTTCCCAGACGTGCTCCAAGTCTTTTCCTGTTATCAATACCAAATCATAATCACCTATCACTTCGGAAGAGTCTCCTACAATCCGCCTTACTCCGGCAGCCTTTTCTGTGAAGTTCAATTCAAACTCGGAGTGGTTGTGTATAGGATAAGTGAATTCCGTTTTATAACGCTCCGCAATGTAAAAGCAATCCTTATCTGATAAAGGAGTGATTTCACGGATAATCTGGTTGGATAACGGTGTAGTCATAGTAATAGCAATTTATAAGCGTTTTATCGTTTGATTAGTTTTCTATCTTTACCCCTATCCGATGCAGGTCTGCCCCCGACGGGTTTTGGAAGACACGCAAGTCGAATTCGGGAATAATGGCAAGCACATGATCGAAAACATCTGCCTGTATGCCTTCGTAGGCAACCCATACTTTATTGGCAGAAAAGAAATAAAGTTCCAACGGGATACCGGTTTCGGTAGGCTGAAGCTGACGTACCATGCAGGTCAGGTCTTGGTTGACAGTAGGCAGATTCTTCAGATAGTTAGTCAGATAGGCACGGAAAACTCCCAGGTTTGTTTGCCGGCGTCCATTCACTAACACAGAGTTGTCGATATGATGTTCCTTATTATATTCTTCCACTACCTTTTCCGTTTCATCCACATAGTCTTTCAACAGTTGTATCTTCCGGTATTTTGCCAACATCTCCGGTGTACAGAAATGCACACTGGTCATGTCTATATTGATGGAACGTTTCACACGACGTCCGCCGGATTCCTGCATTCCCTGCCAGTTTTGGAAAGAATCACTAATCAATAGATAAGGAGGAATGGTGGTGATGGTATTATCGAAGTTACGTATTTTTACGGTATTCAATGTTACTTCTATCACCGTACCGTCCGCACCGTATTTCGGCATCGTGATCCAATCGCCCACCTTCAGCATATTATTGGCGGAAAGCTGGATGCCGGAGACAAATCCCATGATACTGTCCTTGAAAACCAACATCAGAACCGCAGCGGAAGCTCCCAATCCGGTCAGCAACACTACCGGACTTTGCTTTATCAGAATACTGATAATGATGATAGCTCCTATAAAGAAGAGAATGACTTGCGCTGTCTGCAAAAGCCCCTTCAAAGGTTTGTCTTTATATTGTTCACGCGCGCTATATACCAGATACACAGCCGTGAACAAAGCACTGACGAAGCGAAGAAAGACTGCAAGGATATAAATCATGCAAAGTCTTCGAAGAAAATCAAGCAAAGCAGAGTCTGCATGTTCGGGGAAGGCAATAGGAATAGATATATAAATCAATATAGGCGCCACCATCCTGCTGATGTTCACCATTACTTTATCATTAAATACAATATCATCCCAAGTAGCTTTTGTCTGTCTCACCAATTTAGCCACGGTACGCAGAATAATCTTGCGGCAAATCAGATTAGCCAATAATGCTATTCCAATAATAAACAATAAGATGATAAAGTTATCAATCTTATCAGCCATAGCTTCATCCACTCCCATCGAGAGCAAAGCATGATTCACCTCTTGCATCACTACATTACCTGCTTCTTCCGGTTGCCCGTTTGCTAATGCCACACTCACTGTATCAACCACTTCTTTTACTTCTTTCATAAGCAATCGTCTCTCTCTTTTTTAGTTTTTCTTTTATTTATGATCTCTGTTTCTTTTCTTCTTTATTCTTTCCTTCTTCCAAATATTCACTGATATCCTGCCGTAGCCAATCATAATGAAAGAGCCTTTTGTAGGCTACATTCTTCTTGAGCATGATTTCTACGTTCACCTGGCTGTTCTGATAACAAGTCAGTTCGTTTCTGAACTGTTCATTGTGTTCGGCCAACCGCTTGATTTCCTGTTCCCGTTCACGGCGCAATACGGTGCAGACTGGAATCAGTAGTTTCATTACCACATTATCCATCACATGGTGTCCCTGCATATACAAGTAAGTAGTTTCCGGCACCAAGCCCAGCTCTTTAAATTCAGTCCGCAATCCACTCACCTGATTGATGTTATGGGGAAATTTCCTTTTCAACTCTGCCAACTTCTGATTAACCCGTTGTTGAAGGGATTCCAAGCTCTTTTCCGGATGCCGGAGATTAATCTCGCGCAAAGAAGTATAAGTATGGAAATCGTACATGGGGAAGGTGTAAGTATCCCGTTGGCGATAGAACCATACGTTCCAGAGGAAAAGCGGATATACTATTTCAGAGTACTTCTTCAGGTAGAAGTTGAAATCTAAAATGGAACGGTCATTCAACGTAGCCTGCACACATACTTCGTGAAGGCTTTCGGCAAAACAATGATAGTTTTCAATAGCATAGGTATAAGTCTGAAAAATATACCTGCTCCGATTGATTTTGCGGGAGGTATTGGTAGCTCCCTGCAACAGGAAATCATAGTCACTGTCCACACAGGCAATCAGACTTCTCCCCAATTCGGCTGTATTCAGCGTGTTCATGAGTACCATCTTTTTTCCTTTTGCCAGGGAAGTGGCCGAAGGAAGCATCACTTGGAAATAGTGTTCGTCGTCTTCAAACTCTTCAAGCAATGTGCGCCAGAAAGCGATGTCGTCATAGCTTTCTACGTAAGCGATGATACGTCGGCGGGCTTTCTTCGGATAAAGCTTATGGGCGGCATTGAAATAAGAAGAAGTCAGATTATCTCGTAGTGAAGTTGCCATTTGTTCTATTACAGGTTACGAATTACAAATTACAGTTGGGAGAATCCTTGTCGAGCTTGTGCCCTACGGTGGTAGATATATCACTTACTTCTGTCACGGCATCCAGCCAGCCTTCCATAATGACGGCAGGCGAATGGGTAGTCAGGATAATCTGCACATTCGGATTCAGTTCACGTATCATAGCAATCAGTTTCTGCTGCCATTCTATATGAAGGGAGGCTTCCGGCTCATCCATAAACAATACACAATGGCTGTTGTCCTGCACGAGTACGGTCAGCAGGATAACCAGCATTTGCTTTTCACCGGACGACAGTTTATAAGGGAGTAATAGTTCGCCATCCTGATAGAAAGCGATATCGTTCCGTTTCCGGTCTATCTTTTTGCGTGTATAGCTGAACAGTTCGTCAATCATATCCTGAAAACGACGTTTAGCTACAGACAATGTGGCTGCCTTACGACGTTCTTCTTCATCAATGCTGGAAAGCATTTCAATCATCTTATTACCAATGTTGACCTGATAATCGAGGTAACGGCGTTGCAAGAGATAGAGTTGCCAGTCCAGTTCAGACTTTACATTCTTGTCGGCCATGCGGGCTGTGAAGTCACCCATAATCAGGGGACGGTCGTAGCTCCGGATGACGTCATAAGGAATATAGGTTGCCTGGGGATTGTCGAAAAAGAGACGCACACCGTTCTTCTCGTCACTTTTCATTTCACCGGAAAGTTCTTCGAGGTATCCCACCGAACGGTTCAGAATGGTAGTCTTCCCCACTCCGTTGATGCCGGAGAGGATGTTCACATCGGGACGCAAATCCCATCCTATATTAAAGCGTTCCCATAGTCCGTGTATCTCGATACGACGGATATAATTGGCTTGTTGTTCCATAATATTCAAGTTTAATCAAGGCAAATATAAACAAATCATACGATAAAAGACTACCTTTGCAACCGTTTTCTCTATTTGATTGTTAATGATATCAGAGATATGGTAAAATAAATAGTATCAACATGGACAAAAGTAAGAACCTGTATGGTCATTTGTTTGCGCTTACAGCAAACGTTATGTGGGGATTAATGTCTCCCATCGGTAAGTCGGCTCTTCAAGAGTTTTCTCCAATTTCTGTCACTACATTCCGCATGGTGGGGGCAGCAGCCGCTTTCTGGATCCTTTCCATGTTTTGCAAACAGGAACATGTGAATCATCAAGATATGCTGAAAATCTTCTTTGCTTCACTGTTTGCGCTAGTATTCAATCAAGGAGTGTTCATCTTCGGGCTTTCTATGACTTCTCCTATTGATGCTTCTATCGTAACTACCACTCTACCGATTGTAACAATGGTTGTAGCGGCCATTTACTTGAAAGAACCTATTACCAATAAGAAAGTACTGGGGATTTTTGTAGGTGCGATGGGAGCACTTATTCTCATTATGAGTAGCCAGGCAGGAAGCAACGGAAATGGAAGCCTGATTGGTGACTTACTTTGTCTCGTTGCGCAAATCAGTTTTTCCATATACCTGACTGTATTCAAAGGATTGTCTCAACGATATTCGGCAGTAACGATTAATAAATGGATGTTCATATATGCTTCAATGTGCTATATTCCGTTCTCTTATTATGATATTTCTACGATTCAATGGACTTCTGTTTCCACTGTCGCCATTATACAGGTACTTTATGTCGTATTAGGAGGTAGTTTCCTCGCATATCTCTGCATTATGACTGCACAGAGGCTGCTCCGTCCTACGGTAGTCAGTATGTACAATTATATGCAACCGATCGTGGCTACGATTGCAGCAATCGCGATGGGTATCGGAAGTTTCGGCTGGGAGAAAGGGATTGCTATCGCACTTGTATTCCTGGGAGTATATATTGTGACTCAAAGTAAATCGAGAGCTGATCTTGAAAAAGCAGAAAAGCTTCATTAATAGTACAAGCGGGTAGAAAGACTGAAAGTTTCCTACCCGCTTATGCTAAATGTATTCTCTAAAAATCAGAACCTTATTATCATTTAAAGTCTCATTTCAAATCCTCAAAATAAGTATCGAGCAGACTTCTTGCAGCTATAAACGAAGTCAGGTTGCCTTTCAATACCTGCTGTTCTTTTTCTAAGAGCATCGCTTCAATCTTCGGATTATGATAAAAGCTGTCACGAAGTTGTTCATTGATGCTTTCATACATCCAGTATTTACTTTGTTCGTTGCGGCGATATTCAAAATAGCCGTTTTCTTTCACGAAGTCAATGTATTCGTAAATCATATCCCAGACCTCCTTCACTCCCAGGTTATAAAAACCGGAGTAAGTCAATACTTTGGGAATCCATCCGGATTCAGGCGCAGGAAACAGATGTAATGCATTACGGAATTGAGTGGCAGCCAACTTGGCACGTTCCAGATTATCTCCATCGGCCTTATTGATAACGATACCATCCGCCATCTCCATAATACCACGCTTAATCCCTTGCAGTTCATCGCCCGTACCGGACAACTGAATCAACAGGAAGAAATCAACCATCGAGTGAACAGCCGTTTCGCTCTGTCCCACTCCTACGGTCTCCACAAAAATCTTATCGAATCCGGCAGCTTCACAAAGAATAATCGTCTCACGTGTTTTGCGTGCCACTCCTCCCAAAGAACCGGCTGACGGACTAGGGCGGATAAACGATTTAGGATGCACGGAAAGCTGCTCCATACGCGTTTTATCCCCTAAGATACTGCCTTTACTACGCTCACTACTAGGGTCAATGGCCAATACCGCCAGTTTGCCCCCCTTTTCGAGCACGTGCAGACCGAATACATCTATGGATGTACTCTTTCCCGCACCGGGAACGCCGCTGATACCAATCCGGATCGAATTACCGGAAAATGGCAGACACTTCTCTATGATTTCCTGTGAGACAGCCTGATGTTCAGGCTTTACGCTTTCAACCAATGTCACAGCCTGACTCAATATGGTGACATCACCTTTTACGATACCTTCTACAAACTCTGCTACTGAAAGTTGGCGTTTCTTAGGTTTCCGCTTTAAGTAGGGATTCACAGATGAGGGTTGCTCAATGCCTTTATTGACAACAAGCCCCTTATATTCTTCACTATTTTCAGGATGTTCCATAATCATAGGATTTAGCGTTTGATATTGATTTCGACTTTCGGGCGTAACGGATCATTTGTTATCATCAGAATACGTAAATGATGCTTCTTATTACCTACGTCACGCTTACGAATAGTTACTTTGAGCTTCGTCATTCCATCCGGAGGAAGGACCGTCTTCTTCAGGCTCACTCCTACCGATGAATTGAATACCTGCAACTTACTGATGACTAACGGAGTCTTTCCGGAATTGGCTATCAATATATCATGGCTTACCTTATTCTTCTTTATCAACGGGATACTAAGATCAATATCCGTTTCCGAAATGTGCATGGCAGGAGCGTTCAAAGAATCTTTTTCCGTCATACGAGAGAAGTCGGGAAGAAGAATGGCCGAAACCGGTATTTCATTATCTTCGCTCACCTTATCACCGGAGAAACGGGAAAGGTAGACAGAAGTCTGTGTCAATCCGTAATCTTTTAGCTGGCTCGCATCCAGCGTCAGTTTGATAGTTCCCTTCTTGCCTTTCAACAAGACTTTGGGTTCTGCTTCCATTTTCAGATAAGGAGGCAGATGCATCAATACCGGTTCGTAAGGACGGTCCGAAAGATTGGCGATATCGAAGGTCAATGAAGGCTGCTGTCCGCGATAGACATCGGGGAAAGCAAACTCATCACGATCCAAACGAATATTTCCGATTGTATAAGGAAGTAGCTTTGTATAATCTTTTATTTCCTGCACTACTTCACCGGTAAACTTCAGATAGACCAAGCTCGGACTGGCATTGCTATATATTCCTATCGACTTTTCAAAATGTCCTAACGCTTTTGCGTCAAAAGAAGCTTTTACGACTCCTTTTCCTCCCGGAGCAATCGGTTCTTTGGTCCAGTCGGCCACGGCACAGGCACAAGAGGTTGTGACGTTGGTCAGTACCAATGGCTGGTTTCCCGTGTTAGTGATGGTATATTCCACTGTCACCGGACGTTTCCACTCAATTTGTCCGAAGTTATGTGTCTCTTTATTTGAAGAGATACGAGGTTGGGCAACGGCTGCCAAAGCGACAGTAAGTAAAGATAATATAGATAGTAAACTACGTTTCATGCGATATTTTTTATTTTGGTGCACAAATGTAGGGGTTTTAGATGAGTTTTTCACCACAGATTACACAGATTAACACAGATTGGGAAAAGACTTTACTTAATAGCAGTCCTTGTAAGCCCCTGTTTATAAGAAAAAAGTTCCTCACCGACGAAGGATGCCTTCCTCGGTGAGGAACACCCTCTTCATCGGTGAGGAACGCCTCGCTCGTCGGTGAGAATAAAAATCCCCTGCCGGAACTATTTAATAATAATTGTCATCGAAGCAGAATGCGAAGCGTATTCCGGTGCATAAGCACACTGCATAGTTGCCAAACCTGTTTCGTAAGTTCCTGCACGACTGACACGGTAACTATATTCCAACACGTATACACCCTTTCCTAAATGATCGAAGAAGAAATTAGTCGATGCATCTTTGATGTCTACGTAATAGCCAAGCCCGTTGTTCCAACGATAACCGGAGATACTGCCGATCGGTTCGAAACAAGCGCCCCGCTGATCTTTCAACTGTACAAAGTCCATCGGACGGTCTACGCGGATGCTCAAACGGGAAACGACTTTATCACCTACCTGAAGAACCGTTTTGGCAGTAATAGGCTGTAATTGAGGCACGTTATTCATCGTACGCTCCACATACAACTGTTTCTCAACATTCAGGTCGCCGCCCTGTTGTTTCACATCACTGACAGGAGATTCAAATTCTGCATACACAGCTCCCCAAGCAATACCCGGATTTCTCTTTTCCACTTCAATCTTGCGGGCATCCACCACATTCTTCTGTGTGAAAGAACGTTTGATATATCCCAATCCAGGAACAGTCGTTTTACTTGGACTAACAGTTTCCAGCACTTCATTAGCAATCACAATCCGTACATCTCCCTGATTGTCGAGTAAATTAGCGCCCTTCATCAGCAATGCAAATACCGCATCGGCAGTAGCTACCGGAGAATTCCACTGTTGTGTCTGCTTTTGCTTCAACAACCAAAGTTTCATTTCTTCCACTGTATCGGTATTGCCACCTGTCTGTTCCAGCGCTTCCATCACATCTACATGAGCCTGCATCTGCATTCCGCCCCATGTATATGGATTCTCGTTGAAAGCAAAGAACATTCCCTGTTCATCTGTCTTCGTCAGATGTTCTTTCAGAGAAGCGACAAATTCCTGCGCTTCCTTCTTGCGTCCGGCTTTATCAAGCACAATGGCGGCAATCGCTTTTGTATCCATCGAAGGAGAAGTCAGCAATTCTCCTACCTTAGAAAGATAATAGGTATAAGCCGCTTTATTGGCTGCGGGTACCTGCTCTCCCGAAATAGCGATGAGATACAAATATTGCAGAATACTGCCCGAAACGCCAGTAAACTTCACACCGTCTTTCTGTGCTTTCAGGATTTCCTTATACTCGTCCAAAGCTGATTGATGAAGGTAAGCGAAAGCCTTCTGTTGCAAGGAAAGAGCCGATCCGCTTAATTTCTCACCTGTCAGCATAGCCAGACGGGCATTCAGTTCGGCGATATAGGTAGTTACAGATCGACTCCCGTTCATTCCTTTATACCAGGACCATGCCCCATTTGAGTTCTGTAACTCCTGCAATCGAGTCAAAGCTGCGATATTATTACTACGGATGTTATTCAAATCAAACAAGGTGGCGATGCGCTCTTTCTGTTGCTCTTCCGTCTGTGCTTCGAGTACCCAGGGAGACTCGGACAAAATGATATTCTTCACTTCCTGATTCTTTTGCAGATTGCTCAAGAACGTTTCTTTCGTACCTCCTTGCAGTTTCCAACTTTCAAATACCGCTTTGATCTTCGGCTGACTGTTCATGATAAACGAAGCCAATGTATTGGCATAGTAGGCAGTAGCCCAGGAAATAGCGTTATTACTTGTCGGAAGACTCAATGAAGGCAATGCCTGAACGGCATACCAAGCCGGGTTTCCTGTAAATTCAACAGTTAGTTTACGATCTGTGGCTGTTTTACTTTGTTGATTGAACAGATGATCGAGTGAGAAAGTACGGGTTTCTTCTCCACGCACTGGCATTGGAAGTGTCTCCACCAAATGCTCTTTATTGCTAAGAACCGGAAGCAACTGTTGTTCTCCATCGCTGAAAGTACCACTGTCGGCAATCATCCGGCATCCCACTATTTCGTATTTATCACTAACGATAAACTGGAAGTCCACACCCATTGTCTTTCCGGCAGCAAGGCTGAATTTCTGTTTTTGTGTACTGATAACCTTCTCTGTCATCGGGTCAAAAAGGACCAGACTGACCGTTCCGGCTTGCGGCTTACCAGTCATATTAGAGATAGAAGCTGCCAGAGAAGTCTTATCACCCACACGCACAAAACGAGGGAGATTAGGAGTCAGCATAAATTCTTTGCTTGTGGTAGCTTCGCCATCCAATGTTCCCGTCAACATTCCCTTTGTATGAGAATATCCACGGAAGTTCCAACGCGTCAGACTTTCAGGCATCGTGAATGAGAAAGAGATCTCTCCCTGTTCATTGGTGCGAAGTTGAGGATAGAAGAATGCTGTTTCTGCTAAATTGGTACGCAAGTCAGCAGATGCTTCGGGAAGCATTTCGTTGTCAGATGCCTCATCCGCTTTTTCTCCCGTGGGTATCATTTCCGATTGAAATTCAACATTAGTCATGGCATCAGCAGCCATAGCCGATTTCATCTTTGGCGCATTACTCCTTAAAGTTGCAACGTCCAATGTCGAAACGCTACCTGTCACCGTCAACTTTCTCGTCAAGCCATATCCTCTCACTATTACTTCACCCAAATCTCTTCCATTATTATAATAGTCCGATAGCATCACAAAATGGTCATACTCCAGTGATGGCACTTTGAGACTCTTCGTATTCCACCAGTAGTTGAATGAATTATTGCCGGAATATCCACTCATCCAGTTAGAATATGGGACAATCTGGTTATAATAGATTTGGAAATTCTGTTGCCGATTCCATATTTTATCCAAGGAAGCATCATACATCGTTGCCAGCATTTCCGCGTTAGCAGCTTGTCCTTGCGGCGTTTTAATCGTCAGCTTCCATTCTTCCTTTTGTCCCGGACGCAATTTATCACGGAACACTTCCCACTTCATAGTCAGTGTCTTATCAGGAATCCGTTTGGTCAGCCGCACCTGTTCCTGATAAACCTGTCCGTCCCTCACCATACAGAGATTCACAAAGACACCATCCCCATAACTTTCCCGATATGGATACTCGAAACGTACAATCGTATCTGACAAATTCAACGTCTTGCTCTCCAGCAATTTATCACCGGAAAATACATTCATCATCACATAAGCATCTTTTTTCGACGTACCGAAACAGAACACGGCCGGATGGGCAGCATCAAATTCCGTATTTGCACCATAGAACCACATCGTCGTTTCTACAGGCGGACGTTTGTCCTCAACAGAGAAAAGAATCGTGTTGGTGTCAGCAGTCACTTCCTTGCCCTGATTATCTTTCACTGATGCTTTCAGCACATAAGGTCCCGATGGAAGATTCTTCCAGTCAAGCGTCATGTCTTCATTAGAAGTAAAGGTTCCCGTTGCAACCGGTTTCTCTTCCAACTGCTTAAAGTCCTTGTCTTTGGCAGGGTACAAGTAATAATTCCCCTTCACCTCCACAGGTTGTCCATTCAGGTTCTGCACTTTAAACATTGTTTCGAAGGGTTGATCCTTGCAAGTCTTATCTTGCAATTCCACCTGCAAAATCAACGAACGGTTTCCTGCCGAAATCACGTCCGTAGAAGATTGTGTTTCACCTGCCACATTGGTAACAGTGGCCTCAATGGAATAACGATAATATACCTTATCATTATTCTTATAAGAGTCACTTTCCTGCAAACGAACCGGTATCGTGAATTCTCCATTCTCATTGGCCATCACTTCACCGGAAGCAATCTGCACAGATTCCGCAAACCGCCAAAGGCTGTATGCAGAACGCTTTACCGTATATTTCACCGGAAGATCCTGAAGCAGCACACCACTATAAGATTGTACCTTACCCTTCACCTGTACCTCATCACCCAGTTTGTAACTTCCTTGTTGCTTTTCAAAAGTGATATCAAATGTCGGACGTTTATAATCTTCTACCCGAATGCCTGTATGGTCTCTTCCCGCTTTCAAAGAAAACATTCCGTTCAAACAGGCCGAAGGCAATGCGAAATCGGTGGTAAACGAACCGAACTCATTGGTACGTACCGACTTCTGCCCTACTTCCTGATTGTTTACATCCAATAAAGTCACCGTATATTCCTTGTTCGGAAGTACATTCGCCGTATCCGATTGTTGAGAATAAGCAATTCCCTTCACATACACAGTCTGTCCGGGACGATACAAAGAACGGTCGGTCAATAAAGTCATATTTTCAGTCACTTTATCTTCGTCGCCGTAATATCCGTAACTTCCTGCATAAATGCCTTGTTTCGGCATTGCCGTATCCGTCCCCTTGGAAGCTTTCAGATAGCGGTATTCGGATTTCCAGGGAAATACGACCTTACCCTCTTCGTTTGTCGTAAACTCCTGCAACACTTTTTCGTCATTACTGTACATCGTCACTTTCGCATGGGGAATAGGATACCCTGTCTGTCCATCCAGCGTCACCACTTGATACTGTTTGTCCGGCAAACGGCATGTCAGCACTTTGAAACGTGTTACATCAAACTTGCTTTCACTATCTCTCTTCGCACGAATATCCGGTATGATACGCATCACGTAAGATCCAAGTTCAGGAGCTTTGAATGTAAACACAGTGTCCTGCGTCTGATAATCTTTCGGACGAAGCACAGCGTAATGTTGTTCCTTTATCAGTTTCTTCGCCTGATAAAGACGGACAGTGAAACCATCCAGATTTTTGTGTGAGACCCTTAATTCTATCTCTTCGTTCGGAAAAGCCAAATCGGATGCATTAACATTCAAATAAGGAGCCAATATCTCTTCCCGAAGATTCTTCAAAGCATTGATTCTGCGATAGCCTGGATAAAGGCGGATTGCCTCATCGCAAAGCTGCAATGCATTGAGCTGCTGTTGTTTTCCAATAGTATACCGGGCTTCTGCCAAATAGACTTCGGCACAGATCGGTTCGGAAGCATACTTGCTTTTCAATGTGTTCAAAGCTTTCAGATAAGTATCTTCCGTCAGTACCGGAAGTTCGCCCTTAGCCTGCAGAGGTCGAATATTCCGATCAGCATTCCATCTCCATTCCAGGTAGTTAAGTGCTGTCAACACATAACCTTCTTTTAATCCGGTTGCTTTATAAGCGGGAATCATATTCCCATAAATAGCTATTATATCTTGTTTGACCGGATTCACAGTACCGTCATTAGTAATCCTGTTACTCAATTCTTCCACCCGTTGCAGTGCTTCAATGCTACGGGAAGCCAATAAATGATACATATCATGGTGATAGTATTCGCTCGTTTCCCCCAGTTCTACAAAAGGAATATAGCCGCGTGAGGACGTTTTGAGCAGCAATACAGAATCGGCCAATGCCTCCTTTATATTTGTCCGCACTTTTTCGATGAACATATTGGCTGTCCATTCACGCATATCGGTAGCAGGTGTCTGGTCTACGATTTCTGTCCGTTGGCGGAGTTGCCACTGATTGCTGGCTGCATAATCTGCATAGATTCCCGCTATCAAAGAGTGTAGGATGGCGCGATCCATTGGTTGGTCAGTCTGTTTCACCCATTGTTCCAGTCCTTTCAAATCAGCGTAAAGACTGTCGGGATTCAACATTTCCCGATATTTCATCCGCCACGTATATGCTTTGAGCATTTGTGGAGAGTTTTTCTCTTTTTCCCCTTTCTGATAAATCTCATCAGTCAGTTTTATCACAGTCTTAGGCAAGCTCTTTTTCTCCGCTTGCTCCACTTCTTTCCATAATTTGTCGAAAGTTTGTGCCTGTACCGCCGGAATCACTCCCAACCATAGCAGCACCATCATACAAATTTGCTTTACTTTCATAATCTTTCTAGTTTAAGTTTGCTATAAGTCTCACTCTTATAAATAACAAAGTAAGGAAATAAAGTTTAAAGATTTGTACTTTTTAGCTTAAAAAAAGCTTTTATCAAGCTATCAGCCCCATACCATATTGTATAAACATTAGCCTATTAATCAACTCGCTCTGGAATAAAATAAAAAGTCCAAAAACTGCCACTCGGTTTATTATTTAATTGAAAAGTTTATCTTCTGCAATAAGATTCACCTATCTCTTACAAGTTCATAAATGCAAAAGTATCTTGCACCTTACACTAAACCAGCGATAGTCAACTGATATACAAGTATTTGAAGCAGTGCAAGATACCGTTGCAGATGCGTGCAAGATAGAGGTATCTTACACACTGTCTCGTTTATAAGAATCCGGGCATATTCATAGAAGACACTCAATAATTTGCAGCACCTCTACATAAAATGGCTTGTTCATGCCGGTGAACAAGCTGTTTTATGCCTTGAGACCAACAGTTTCAAGTAATGAAACTACCAGTTTCACACCGGAAAACTAAGTGTTTAATACCTTGAAACTAAGTGTTTCAAGCGTATGAAACAAACTGTTCACAAGCTTGAAACTGATTTTCCCCTATGGAGAAGCCAATCGAAACCTTACGGAATACAATTAATTCATCCGTATCTATTATCTCGTTCAGCCTGTTATTCCAGATAATATTACGCCAGTTATCAGACACAAATACATCATCTTTCATGTATTAGTACCAGACAAATCAGCATACAACTTACTATAAATCAACTATTAAGCACTTATTACAGGTATAATTGTAGGGTGAGAGTAAAAATTACCCTCACCCTACAATCACAGTTACCCTCACCCTTTGTAACATCGATGAACAAAGGCTTTCAAGTGATTCGGTGAGGGTGTGATAGTAAAATCAGCCAAACTCGCATGTGATACATTCCAGCCCAAGTGGCAAAAGACAGTGTACCCAAACACAGAAATTAAAGGAGGAACTGACACTGAAACAGATCCCCCGCCACAGTTGTTAGCTAAAACAACTCTATATAAAATTTTAGATATAAAAAATGGGGATATCGTATTTAATAACGTATCCCCACTCTAAACTTAGTTAATGTACTTGTTCTCATTTCTCAATTCTGTACCCCCATGAAAGCATTTCATTACGACCTACTTCACTAAGGATTTTTCTAACTAAAGAACCCATTTTCTTTGCCATAATCTTTAAACCTTTTAAATTACTAATTCCTGAAAACTAAAAAATAAAACTTACTTGTTTGGTTTGGTATTAATTGTTGAATATCCCCAAACATGTACATCGGCTTCGCCGATCTTTCTAAACAATCTTTTTAAACTTTTCATTTTGTTATCCTCCTAATTACATGTTTTACAACACAAAAATACAGCCTTTGTTTATACATTGATCTAAAAAAGAGAGAAATTTATGTTTTATAGCATATTTCTTGATTTGCATCAATTAATTTATTTGTTATAAAGCAGAATTGTAATATACGCTGCAATAAATATGAAAAAAGGCACAGATGAAATATCATCCGTGCCTTCACTATGGTCACCTATTATATAATAGGAGAATATTTATATAAAGAGAAATACGTTATTTCATTGGAGTTTGCTCCAAAGTTGCCACCAGGAAGTCATAGAACTTCTGTACGGTAGGAATCAACGCTCTTTCGTCCGGTGAATGCGGTGAACGCAAAGTCGGACCAAAAGAAATCATGTCCAATCCCGGAATAATAGCACCGATAATACCACATTCCAAGCCAGCGTGAATCACTTTCACTGCAGGTTCTACACCAAACTGTTGTTTATAGGATGACTTCATCGCATGCAAAATCGGAGAATTTACATCAGGTTGCCAACCGGAATATCCGCCTGTCATCTCTACCTTCATCCCTGCCATAGAGAAACAAGACTCCAGGCTGGTAGTCAGATATTCTTTCATGCTATCGCTTGAACTGCGAGCCAGAATCTTAATGGCTGCCTTTCCTTCACCAATCGTTATAATAGCAAGGTTGGAAGAAGTTTCTACCGTATCTGGAACAGTAGGGATCATACGTGTCACACCGTTCTGACAAGCAAAGATTGCATCAATCAGATTGTCCTGAATCTCTTCAGGCACTTGCCCCGCAGGAAGTTCCACACGTTCAGCCGTAAAGCTGATCGGTGTTTCAATTGCCGAATATTCTTCATTGAACAGGTCTTCGCAGTATTTCACCAAGCCCAATAGTTCTTCTTCATTTTCAGCCGGAATGGTAATAACCGCATGTGCTTCACGTGGGATAGCATTACGCATATTACCACCTTCCCAGCTAGCCAAACGGGCTTCATAGCTGGCAACCGCCTCACGAACGAAACGAACCAGCAACTTATTAGCATTGGCACGTCCTTCATTGATTTCCAATCCCGAATGTCCGCCACGTAATCCTTTCAATGTAACTTTCACTGCGATATCTCCTTCTTCGGGAGCTACTTCCTTATATTCCAGGGTAGCAGTTACATCCATACCTCCAGCACAACCAATATACAACTCGCCTTCATCTTCCGAATCCAGATTCAAAAGAATCTCTCCGTTCAGTGTACCCGGTTTCAAGCCGAACGCACCGTACATGCCGGTTTCTTCGTCTTTCGTGATAAGAGCTTCCAAAGGACCGTGTTTCAGGTCTTTTGCTTCCAACACGGCCATAATAGCAGCTACACCCAGTCCGTTGTCTGCACCCAGAGTAGTGCCTTTTGCTTTTACCCAGTCACCGTCTATATAAGTTTCAATCGGATCTTTTTCAAAATCGTGTACAGTATCGTTGTTCTTCTGCGGAACCATATCCATGTGCGCCTGAAGAATCACACCTTTCCGGTTTTCCATACCCGGAGTGGCAGGTTTACGGATAATCACATTACCTGCTTCGTCTACAAAAGACTCCAGCCCCAGCTCTTTTCCGAAACCTAAAAGAAATGCTGTAATCTTTTCCATGTGTCCTGACGGACGGGGAATCTGTGTCAACGAATAAAAATGCTTCCACACGTTCTGTGGAGCTAAAGAAAGAATGGTACTCATAATAAATATTTTAAAACTATTTTAAATCTGATAATTAAACAGTGCCAAGTTATGGAAAAGTTTTCAGATGACAAAGGAGGTTGGCAAAAACATGTAAGAATATACACTTTTAGCTAAAAATTTACGCCCGATGTCTATTGGTGAACGGCAGAGCAGCCAAGCCGTACACACCCAATAAAACAACCAAAAAGGTTTGAATACCGTGTACAATCAGGGCAAATATTCCGGCATCCGTCACGTTTACTCCATAAAGCATCATCATAGAAATGATGGCAAAATGCCAGGGTCCCGCTCCGTTAGGGGTAGGCACAATTACGGCAAACGTGCCGCCGACAAACATGACCAATGCCGCAAGGATACCCAAATGTGCCGTAAAGGCAAAGCAATAGAATGTAAAATAGAAATGGAGAAAGTAACAAGCCCAAATAGCCAGTGTATAAAAAATAAAGAGGGGAATGTTGCGCACGCCTTTTAAAGACATAATTCCTTCCCATATATTCAATACAAATCCTTTCACCCGTTCATAGAAGAACAGCGTTTTTCTTAAATAATAAAGAAGTATCACCACACCAATAAAACAAAACAGAATGATATAAAACCATACCGAAGTCAAAAGGTGGATTAATGAAGGGATTTTCGTTCCGGTCTGCTGAAGGAAAGTGACGAATATCGGTAATTGGAGCAATACAGTGATGCCTGTGATGAGGAGAATAGTCAACGTATCGACCAACCGCTCCGTAACGACTGTTCCCAACGACTTGGCAAACGAGACATTATCATATTTCGCCAACACTCCGCAACGGCTCACCTCCCCGATCCGGGGAACCACCAGACTGGCAGCGTATGAAATGAAGATAGCATTCACGCAATCGCTCTTTTTCGGGAAAGCGTCCAACGGTTCCAATGTTTGTCTCCACCGCCAACCACGAAAGACTTGTGCAAACACTCCGAACAATAACGAGAAGAGCATCCACCACCAATTTGTACCGTGTAACAACACATCGCCCGCTTTTGTAAAATCAAAGTCGCGATATACCCAGAATAAGATAAAGCCGCCTAAAACAACCGGTAATATCAGTTTCAGCGTCTTTTTTAATAGTTTCTTCATCCTTAATTCTTCATTAGCTTCGCTGACACATCATTTATTTTTTAATAAATAGTGGTACGTTCTTCATTTAAAAGAATTACCTTTGTCAGCTGCAAAAGTAATTATTTAGTTGGTAAATGAAATTAGTAAAGCCTAAAAAGTTTCTCGGACAACACTTTCTGAAAGATCTGAAAGTTGCGCAAGATATTGCCGATACAGTCGACACCTTCCCCGAACTGCCTATTTTAGAGGTGGGGCCGGGTATGGGAGTATTGACCCAGTTTCTAGTAAAGAAAGACCGATTGGTAAAGGTCGTAGAAGTTGACTATGAGTCGGTTGCTTATCTTCGCGAAGCCTATCCGTCACTGGAAGACCACATCATCGAGGATGACTTCTTGAAAATGAATCTTCACCGGTTGTTCGACGGGAAGCCTTTCGTACTGACTGGTAATTACCCGTATAATATTTCCAGCCAAATCTTTTTCAAGATGCTGGACAACAAAGATATCGTCCCCTGTTGCACGGGAATGATTCAAAAAGAGGTAGCCGAACGTATTGCAGCCGGACCGGGCAGCAAGACATACGGTATCCTTAGCGTATTGATACAGGCATGGTATAAAGTGGAATATTTGTTCACTGTCAGCGAACACGTGTTCAATCCGCCTCCCAAAGTGAAAAGTGCTGTTATCCGTATGACACGCAACGAGACTAAAGAGTTGGGATGCGACGAAAAACTGTTCAAGCAAGTAGTGAAAACGACCTTCAACCAGCGACGGAAAACATTGCGCAACTCCATCAAACCTATTTTAGGCAAAGATTGTCCGCTCACGGAGGACATCTTATTTAATAAACGCCCGGAACAACTATCGGTAGCCGAATTTATCGATCTGACCAATAAAGTGGAAGAAGCATTAAAGACAGCCGGCAACGCCCAATAATTGGCGGGCAACAGTGAGCAGAGAACTGGATTTTGTAATTCGTAATTTGTAATTGACAACGATGAACGAGGAATACATTGACAACGTTAAACACCTTATTGAGCAAAAAGACGCCGACAAGGTAAAAGGTCTTCTCATCGACCTCCATCCGGCCGACATCGCCGAATTGTGCAATGACCTGAATGCGGAAGAGGCTAAGTTCGTCTATCGCCTGCTCGATAACGAAATTGCCGCCGACGTGCTTGTCGAAATGGACGAAGATGCTCGTAAAGAGCTGCTCGAAATGCTTCCTTCGGAGACAATCGCCAAACGCTTCGTTGACTACATGGACACGGATGATGCCGTAGACCTGATGCGTGAACTCGATGAAGACAAGCAGGAAGAGGTTCTTTCGCACATCGAGGACATCGAACAGGCAGGAGACATCGTCGACTTGTTGAAATACGACGAAAATACCGCCGGTGGTTTGATGGGTACGGAAATGGTACTTGTCAACGAAAACTGGAGTATGCCCGAATGTCTGAAAGAGATGCGGCAACAGGCGGAAGAACTGGACGAAATCTATTATGTATATGTCATTGACGATGACGAACGTCTGCGAGGTATCTTCCCGCTCAAAAAGATGATTACTTCCCCTTCTGTATCGAAAGTGAAACACGTGATGCAGAAAGATCCGATTTCGGTACACGTAGATACTCCCATTGACGAGGTAGTACAGGCGATTGAGAAGTATGACTTGGTGGCTATCCCCGTTGTCGACAGTATCGGTCGGCTTGTGGGACAAATCACCGTCGACGACGTCATGGATGAAGTCCGTGAGCAGTCGGAACGTGACTATCAGTTGGCATCCGGTCTTTCGCAGGACGTAGAAACAGACGATAATGTATTGAGACAGACCACCGCCCGCCTCCCCTGGTTATTAATCGGTATGATCGGCGGAATCGGCAACTCTATGATATTGGGTAATTTCGACTCCACCTTTGCTGCCCATCCCGAAATGGCACTGTACATCCCGCTAATCGGTGGTACAGGAGGAAATGTCGGAACACAATCTTCGGCAATCATCGTACAGGGTTTGGCAAACAGCTCGCTGGACGCTAAAAATACCTTCAAGCAGATTACCAAGGAATCGGTAGTAGCTTTAATTAATGCCACTATTATCTCCTTATTAGTATACACCTACAACTTTATCAGGTTCGGCGCAACGGCTACGGTCACCTATTCCGTATCCATCAGCCTGTTTGCCGTGGTAATGTTCGCTTCTATTTTCGGGACACTGGTACCGATGACGCTGGAGAAGTTCAAAATCGATCCAGCCATTGCAACAGGTCCGTTTATAGCCATTACAAATGACATCATCGGAATGATGTTGTACATGGGAATAACCGTTTTATTGTCATAAAAACACGATAAACAAAAAAAAATAAGCAAAATAGTATGAAGTAATCGTTTTATTTCATTAATTTGTGACCCAAAACTAATATACAATGATGGACGCTCATGACACTAATCAACCCTTGAACCAAGGGGAATTAGAAGAAGAAAAGAAAACAGTCGAGGTTTCTGAAGCTATTACAGAGACTCCGGCTGAAGATGTTACTGCCGAAGTTCAACCTGAAGCAGCTCCTAAACCTGCCACTAAGGAAGATGTACTAAACCAGCTAAAAGAGCTTGCGCAAGATGCTGAAAATGCGAACAAGCAGGATATTGACAATCTGAAACAATCATTCTACAAGTTACATAATGCCGAGTTGGAAGCTGCTAAGGTACAGTTTACAGACAACGGTGGAAACATTGAAGATTTTGTTGCCGAAGAGGACCCGACGGAAGAAGAATTCAAACGCCTGATGGGGGTTATCAAGGAAAAACGCAGTAAACAGGTTGCCGAGTTGGAACGCCAGAAGGAAGAAAACCTGCAAGTGAAACTTTCCATTATTGAAGAACTGAAAGAATTGGTGGAATCCGGAGATGACGCCAACAAATCTTATACGGAGTTCAAGAAGCTGCAACAGCAATGGAATGACACAAAACTGGTGCCGCAAGGTAAAGTGAATGAACTTTGGAAAAACTATCAATTATATGTAGAGAAGTTCTACGATTTATTGAAACTGAACAATGAATTCCGCGAATATGACTTCAAAAAGAATCTAGAAATCAAAACGCATCTCTGCGAAGCTGCCGAAAAGTTGGCTGACGAGGAAGATGTTGTTTCCGCTTTCCACCAACTTCAGAAGTTGCATCAGGAGTTCCGCGATACAGGTCCGGTAGCCAAAGAACTGCGTGATGAAATCTGGAATCGGTTTAAAGCAGCTTCTACCGCTGTCAACCGCCGCCATCAGCAGCACTTCGAATCGTTGAAAGAAGCCGAACAGCATAATTTGGATCAAAAGACCGTCATCTGCGAAATCGTTGAAGCGATTGAGTATGATGAACTAAAAACATTCTCTGCCTGGGAAAACAAGACCCAGGAAGTGATTGCCCTGCAAAACAAATGGAAAACTATCGGTTTTGCGCCGCAAAAGATGAATGTGAAGATCTTCGAGCGTTTCCGCCATGCCTGCGATGATTTCTTCAAGAAGAAAGGAGAATTCTTCAAAAGTCTGAAAGAAGGAATGAACGAGAATCTGGAAAAGAAAAAAGCGCTCTGCGAAAAAGCGGAAGCCTTGAAAGACAGTACAGACTGGAAAGTAACTGCCGATGCACTGACCAAACTTCAAAAAGAATGGAAGACCATCGGACCGGTTGCCAAAAAACACTCGGATGCAATCTGGAAACGGTTTATCACAGCTTGCGACTACTTCTTTGAGCAAAAGAACAAGGCCACTTCTTCACAACGCTCTGTCGAAACAGAGAATATGGAAAAGAAGAAAGCATTGATCGAAAAGTTATCCGCTATCGATGAGAACATGGATACCGAAGAAGCAAGCAATCTGGTTCGGGATTTGATGAAGGAATGGAACTCTATCGGTCATGTGCCGTTCAAAGAAAAAGATAAGCTATACAAGCAATATCACGGATTGATCGATCAGTTATTCGACCGTTTCAACATCAATGCTTCCAACAAGAAGTTAAGCAACTTCCGTTCGAACATTAGCAATATCCAGGGGGGCGGCACTCAATCTTTATATAGAGAACGCGAGAAACTGGTACGTACTTATGAGAATATGAAGAATGAACTTCAGACTTATGAGAACAATCTGGGCTTCCTAACTTCTACTTCCAAGAAAGGCAGCAGCCTGTTGACCGAACTGAACCGCAAGGTAGACAAGTTGAAAGCAGACTTGGAACTGGTATTACAAAAAATTAAAGTAATCGACGAATCAATTAAAGCAGAAGAATAATCCTCTGCCCGATTTAGAGAAATAAAAGAAACAGGTTTTATGCTCGCTTGAGCAATAAAACCTGTTTCTCTTTTCTGCTAAACAAGCTTATACAGCTTGTTTAAAGATTTATTTCTTAAACATCAACTTCACAGCTTCTTTTCACAGCAAATTTGCGTTTCTCTTGACTATGAATGTCCGGAAACAATAAAACCCTGCAAAAACTAATTCTTAGCAGGGTTCTATCTAAATTGACGTTGATTTTGTTGGGCTACCTGCCCTCAAACTTTAATTCCTTTATAGTCTCATTCATAATGAATTAACAGCTTCCTATTTTCGTAGTGTCACCGAATTAGACACCGACTTTGGCAAAAACCCTCTTTTAATATCCCATTGAGGATTCAAGTTTTGTAATACAAAGGTATCGTTTTTAATCGGATAAACCTAATTAAAGTGACAAATAATGATAAATATCGCATTTAATTTATTAACTTCACAGCGTAAAAAATATAAATTATGCAAAATAAAAGGTATCAGAATTCTTATATTAAAGGCTTAAAAAGAAATGTTATCAATAATACCATAGCAGGAATCGTTATAGCAGGAATAATATTCATTATACAACTGATAGGAGGCTGCGAACAACCGGAAATAACTCATCAAAAAACTCTCATTGACAGTCTGCAAATAAACACGAATGATGAAATTAATGACTGGGACACAGACACCACCATCTACCATACAACCACTAAACCAACTAAATAAAACATTTTTCTTGCTAAATAATCAACCTATAAGTTTATTATCTCGTTACTTTTGCGTATCTTTGTCTTACTATAAAACAAGGAGATATGACATTTGACGACATTACTGGAGACAGAAAATTATGGGCTGTACACTTTGAAGGCGAGGATGATAACGAATTTTATAAGGTGTTCAACAACTGGGCCGACGTGGTTTGGCTACGCACTTTCTTCAAGGAGAATATAGATGACTTGAACGCCTACTTTAAAATAACAGATATAAAAGAAGCTATCAGCGATACTATTGAAGATAGTGAACGCCTTCGATACATCATAATGGACATCTCCCCGGAAACCGATTTAAGCAAGATATTCCGCCCGCTGGACAACAACCAGGCTTCGGATATGATGCTGCAAAAAGAAAAGGCCCGGTTAAAACGTAAATACGGTCACTCGTCATGGCTCCGGCTATACGCTATCAAATTGATTCAAGGCAACTACATCATCACCGGAGGCGCCATCAAGCTGACGGCTACGATGCAGGAAAGAGAGCACACCAGGCAGGAACTTGTGAAAATAGACAGGGTTCGACGCTACCTGCTTGAAGAAGGAATCATTGACGACGAAGGGTTTATAGAGTATATTAGTGAATTATAATTTGGGAGGAATGATATGGAAAATCGTATGAAATCTATCGCACAAAGGCTTGAAGAACATGCTTCTCCAACGCCTTCGAAATGGCGTGAGCTGTTTGACTTCCTTGAAACAAACAAGTCTTGGCTCCGACATTCGCAAAATATTGCCATGCTGATGCTGGACAGGATGGAAGAATTAGGAATGAGCCAAAAGCAATTGGCTGAAAAAATGAATTGCAGCCCGCAATACATCTCAAAGGTGTTGAGAGGACGGGAGAACCTTTCACTCGAAACTTTGACCAAGATTGAAAACGCACTGGAAATCTCGATTATCAAAGAGGAACCGATGGCTGTATAGCTCACCCCGGCTGCAGTAGGAAAGATTTGCTATCAGATTTTTCCGGATCAACTACTGCAGCTCGGGAATAGTGCTAGCAAATGTTTCGTCCTGGAAGAAGCCGGCTGCCGGATTCTGCTAGCAGTTGGCAGGGGATAACAGGTTGATGAAGCCGGGATCCTGCCAGGTATGTGCTAGCAAACTGGAAAAAAGTCATGCTTGAAACTTTTCGTCTGATTGCTCACCGTGCCGCCGTGTGGTTCGTGGCAATGCGTGCAGCGGGAATACCGCCGCCCACACAGCCCCGTCCCCCGCAGCAGCACTCCGTCAGTGTTTAATCGGAACATTCCTTCACCGGCAGCGTTTCTCGGACGTTCAGTGTTTCTGTGCACCGTGCCGCTTTCCTTGCTTTCCCGTAGCCGTCGGACTGGCGCAAAGAAAGCCGCCCTACGGCAGTGTTTCTATGGGAGATTCTTGGGGAAAGTTTCTTTAAAGTTACTCCGGTGTATAATAGTCGAGGCTTGCCAAGTGGGTGATTACAGAAGTTACTACCGCCTGATGCATTCAGCTCCGGCTCCCGCCCACACCCCGGCACAGCCGGACCACAGGCGACAGCCTATGCGGTGGACACCCTTGCGGACGATAGCAGAAGTTACTCCCGTCTTATATCCGGCTCCGGTTGCCGCTCCCTCACTTGCCGAATACAGCAAAGGAAGCAGCACCCTATGCGATGGGGACCCTTTCGGATGATATCCTTAGCGGAATGTAAGCCCTTGCGGCACGGGTGACAGCTGCGATGCCCGGTGCGGTTTCGCTCCGCCCGGCACTAACGCCGGGACTAAGGCGAGAATCCGCTACCTCTTTTCGTCTGACTATAGGAACGGGCTGTTAGTCAGGAGTGCAGCCCTGCGGTGCGGGGTTCCCGTGTTTTATGATTGAGCGGGTTTGTCCGTTTGAACTAGAGGCGTCGAAAGCTTTCGCCGCCGTGCTGACGTGATGTTGCTAGCGCCGTGGTCTTCCGGTTTTTCTAGTGGAGTGCAGCTTTTGCGCAGGAAATCCGGAAGAGCAATTATGTTTAATTAGTCACAAAACCGTTCCGGATTTTGTGCTTTAATTCAACATAACAGCATCTTCCAAATATTCCTGCTGTTTGCGGGCTTTTCCGTTGTTTCAGGAACGGGCATAAAGTTACTCCGTTTAATGTCCACCCTTACGGACTGCGCCCTGCGGAATGTAAACGCCACCACTGTGGCGGCAAGCCGCCACCCCGACCACCACCCCTTAGTTACTCCTGCCTTTCCCGGTTTCCGGCAGGGTTTCCGACTTCTTGCGGGTTTCCTGTTCCTGCGGGCTGCGCCTGGCGGCGTGCCCGGCTGACTGTTTGCACCCTGCGGACAGTCTTTGCAGAATATCGGAGATTCCCAGCGGTCGGCTTCGCCGTCCGCTTCACGAAGCGGGGCAGACGCCCCGCCGAAAAGTTACGGACAAAAGAAATTCGTGACAATTGCCCGAATATCACAAATTTCCTCTGCCAACAAACATATATAACTATATCTACCAAGTATACAGGTGACAACCAGCCACTAAAAAGCCTATCTTTACATCTGTAAACCAACACTATAATTATGTATACCAACATGCACCAACAAAACAACTGCCAAAGTTTGACCAACCGTAGCTACGGTTTCAAAGAACTGGCCGTTCTCTATTTCCCGAATATTGCACCTGCGTCCGCTTCTATCCGCCTCAAACAGTGGATAAAGGACGACACCGAACTACTCGAAGCATTGCAAGAAACAAACTACCAGTTAAGTAACCGCATCCTCACCCCCAAACAAAAGGAACTGATAACCATCTCTTTCGGCTCACCCTTTTAAGCCCTAGTGCAGCAGCTCCTACGGCTACAGCCCGAACCCTCTTCGCTAGGGGAACGCCCTGCGGCAAGGGGGAAGAGCACTTCCCCCGACAAGCGTCTCCCCCAAAGGGGGACGGAAGGGGGGTAGAACAAGAATACACAACTAAAAATCATCCACATAATCACCCACAAAAAACAATGATTAAACAAAGAAACATCACCCTGATTGTGGTGCACTGCACCGCATCCCCTTGCACAAGCAACCTCACCCCGGAAGCCCTCGACTCCATGCACAAACGCCAAGGTTTTGCCGAATGTGGCTATCACTATTACATCACCAAAGACGGAACAATACACCACATGCGCGACATCACCCACATCGGAGCCCACGCCAAAGGCTACAACACCCCGTCGATAGGAGTTGCCTACGAAGGAGGTCTGGATGCTTCCGGACGTGCCGCCGACACCCGCACCGACGCACAAAAACAAAGCCTTGAAACCCTTCTCCGCTTCCTGCTGCTCACCTACCACGGAGCAAAGATTTGCGGTCACCGCGACCTCTCGCCCGACCTCAACCACAACGGTACCATAGAACCCTGCGAGTACATCAAACAATGCCCCTGCTTCTGTGTCTCCGTCGAATACGGGTATTTAATGAAGAATGATGAATGAAGAATGATGAATGAAGAATTACTATGCAGATGTAAATGTATGAAAGCGCAGCCAATTCTTCATTCATCATTCTTCATTCTTCATTTCCCCTACCTTTGCGGGAAACAATTAAAAAGGAGGTCATTATGAAACCATTTTGGAGAACGACGTTGAAGGTATTGAAAGTTATCGGTAAAATTTTTGTTTGGCTCACCGGGGCAGACAGTCCCGTGAAAGACGATGAAAGGAGAAACGATTAAGGAGTAAACTTTACGATCGGAGTGAAAACCCCTGTTTGGAGGGCTGCGGAATACAAACCGCAGCCCTTTTTTCATGTACATAATCGTATGATGAAACACGTATCATCACAGATAAGAACATACGTCCGCACGCCCACGCACGTATATGTAGATTTGCAACATTATTAATCATTAAAACACTAATTAACATGGCAATTACAATCAAACCCGCTTTGCGCAAGAATCCGCAGGACAAAGCCGCTGCAGCAAAATACTATGCGCAGGTAGTGCTCGCTCCAGAAATGAAACAAAAACAAATCGTTGACCAGATCGCAGACCGTTGTACACTGACCGGCTCTGACATCAAGGCAGTTCTTGACGCATTGATGGTCGTTATCAAGCGCAACCTCGCAAACGGTTCACCCGTCCGCCTGGGAGATCTCGGTTCATTCCGTCCTTCCGTTTCCGGTAAAGGCACCGAGGATGCCAGCAAGTGTGGAGCAAGCAGTGTGAAAAAAGCACGTGTTATCTATGTTCCTTCTGCCGAAATCAAGGAAGCCGTTTCAATGTATTCTTTCTCCAAGGCAGGAGCAAGCGCAGCGAACGAAGATGGCGAAGGAGGAGATGAGAAACCAAATCCGAAACCTGACGAAGGCGGCGGAGAAGCTCCAGACCCGGCAGCTTAAACAATGACCGGTAACGAAGAAAACGCCTGCTAGCGCATTATCCTCGTTCCGTACATCGCAAACAAACCAAGGAAAAAGCCCGATGAATGAGAAATCATTTCACCGGGCTTTTCATTTGCGGGTATTTGGTGAACGGAATATGCTTCTGAAAGTCTCATAGAAAACATCAGGAGTTTTTCAAAAAACGTCTGACGAAATAAAAAAAACGTCTGATGAATTTTTGAAAACATCTCGAAGGGTTTCAAGTACGTTTTTGCTTCTTTTCCGGCTGTTTTCGGGAGTTTTTACGTTTTATTCCCGTATGGTTCTATCCGTAAATAAACAGAATGACACAGACAGAAACGCAATTATCTATAAAGTGACGGGAAAGTATAAATGATAAGTTTGCTGTTTTACAGCGTATTTTTCCTCTTTTCTTCTACAAAGATAGGTCACGGCCGCCCGTCAGTCAAGAACCGCTACGCTATTTCAGATAAAAATATCCTGCGCTCCTACGTCGTGCGGTATTTTTATCTGAAATTTCTTGTCTGCCGTTCATCCATGCCCTTGGAGAGGTAGATGAAAAAAGGAAAAAAATGTGTTCCTGTGCAGTGTGGGGCGGATAAAAGCATGTATTAGTCTTAGGCCCAATATCCGCCGAAGTGATTGTGCCTGGTTACTTTGTCTAACTTCAATTGCTTGCGGCGAAACTTGTTGATTGCCCGTTTGAGCGATTTACGTCCCGATGTGCTGCAGTTCTTTTTTTTCATTCGGCATTGGTAGCAACGGCAGATACCAATACCTGTATGTGATTCTTTCATTTCTATTCTGTTTAATATAAGTTTTGAGAACTTACGTTTTTTACTATTTTATTTTGTGACATTTGCCCGATTGTCACGGATTTGTTATTTGCACTCTTCGGCGGGGCGCTTCGCCCCGCTTCATGGAGCGGACGGCGAAGCCGCCCGCCGGGAATTTCCAATGTTCCGAAAGGTGTAAACAGTTAGCCGGGCACGCCGCCAGGCGCAACCCGCAGGAAGCACCCGCAACAGGTCAGAAAACCGCACGGCCCGGGAGTGGCAGAAGTAACTAAGGGGCGGTGGTCGGGGTGGTGGCGTTTCCACTCCGCATGGCTTTTTTCGCCTGGGGGCGGAAAAATAAAACAATCCATATTAAACATAACCACGCATTATGCACCCGACTTGCCTGAATGGCAAGGCGTGTGGGCATAATGACCCGTTATGTTTAATATCGCTACCCCTTTGTTTTTCTGCCGGTCTCTTTTTGGGTGTCCCCCAAAAAGGAAGGCGGAAGGAAAACAATTGCTGTCACGGCGCACGCAGCATCACGTCTGCACGCGCCCGAAGGACGACGAAGGGTGCTTACTTCCACAATACAAACCCGCTCAACCGTAAACCCGGGAACCCCGCACCGCAGGGCTGCACTCCTGACTGACACTTCCGTTCCTGTTGTCAGACGAAAAGAGGTAGCGGATTCTCGCCTTAGTCCCGGCAGCAAGTGCCGGGCGGAGCGAAACCGCACTGGGCATCACAGCTGTCACCCGTTCCGCAGGGGATACCCTTCCGCAAGGGTTTCCACCGCATAGGCTGTCGCCTGTAGTCCGGCTATACCGGGGTGTGAGCGGAAGCCGGAGCCGTATGCGTCAGGCGGTAGTAACTTCCGTAATCACCCACTTGGCAAGCCTCGACTGTTATACACCGGAGCAACTTTTGGGGAGACTTCCCCCAAGAATGTTCCATAGAAACACTGTCAGAGGGCGGCTTTCTTTGCGCCAGTCCGACGGCTACGGGAAAGCAAGGAAAGCGGCACGGTGCACAGAAACACTGAACGTCCGAGAAACGCTGCCGGTGAAGGAATGTTCCGATTAAACACTGACGGAGTGCTGCTGCGGGGGACGGGGCTGTGTGGGCGGCGGTATTCCCGCTGCACGCATTGCCACGAACCACACGGCGGCACGGTGAGCAGTCAGACGATAAGCCACTCGCGAAAGTAATCCGCTTGGTTCGGCACTTGCCTATTACCTTCACTTGCTATCACATACCTGTCGGGATCCCGGCTCCATCAACCTGATATCCCCGTTAATTGCTAGCAAATTAGTTGCTCCGGAACGAACCGGGAACAAGAATCCGCTAGCACTTTTACGCAGCTCGAGCACACGATCCGGAAACATCTGCTAGCAAATATTTCATTGGCCAAGATCTTCCGGAGCGTATTTTGCTAGCAATCGTTTCCCCTACTCTTTCTCCCTGCCCGCTTTCTCCAACCTGTCGAGTGCCGACAGAAAACCCCGCACGGCTTCGCCCTGCTCCCGATACTTTCGTTTCAGTTCTCCGTGTTCCTTCGCTTCCTGTTTGTAGTGGGTACAGAAACGGGGGTATTCCTTGACGACGTATTTAATCGCTTCGCTCCCGCTCTTCTTCCCAATGATGTCTTTGAGTATCTCCAGTTGGGCGGCTTCTTCGGCTGTCAGTCGCAAGGTGATCGTGCTTACTTTTTCACTCATGATCGTTCACCCCCTCTCTTGCTGTCAGAGTTGGCTGGTTGAAGGGCTTGCGCCTGTTGCTGCTGGTTCATCACTTCCGCCCGTCGGTATGCTTCCGCATACGTCTGGCAGTGTATTCCGTATCTCTCGATAGTGACGCCCGCGGCTGTCACTTCGTGCGCCACGCACCACCCTGTACGCATTTTGCGGGGGTAGTAGAGCGGCGTCTTGTTTTTATCTTCACTCATAACTGTGTGGCTTACGCCGTTTTTTGCAATTCGTTTTTCTTCGCTTTTTTCAACCGTGACCTGATGAAACAGCTCACCGAAAGAATCCGCCCTTTCGATCGTCGTATTTCCCGTATAACCTCTTGCAGGACATCTTCTTTGCCTTTCGCCTCTCCGCATAATTCGTCCATGTCGTAGCTCGGCACGCCGATACCCGACAGCATCTGCCTGACGTTATGAACGCCCTCTTTCACCTCATCCGTATGCTCTTCCATCATCCGCAGGCGCCCCGTCTTCACCAGTCCCCACAGGGCGGGCAACACCTCTCCGGTGAACGAATAACGTCCGCCGCTCGCCTTCAACTCTTCAATCAGTTGCCATATCGGGCTGTCGTCCATGGCAATATTTTCTATCATCAGAACCTTACGGACATCTCCTTTCGAACACCCCAGATTGTAGCAGGTTTCCCCCAGCCGCTGCAACTTCAAACTGTATTCTTCGCCATGTTCCGGACGTTTCCCGCAGGATTCTGCGGAAACATTTCCCCTATTCCCGTCCGGAGAGAGTGAAACTTTGTCCTCATCATCCCTTGCCGGCGGAATAGTCCGGGGGATAGAGGGGGAATTTTCTTTACTTTCTTTTTCTTTGTGCCGTTTTTCCGCAGAATTCCGCGGAGTTTCCGGAATTTCCGCAGAACTCTGCGGAATAATGACGTCGGAAGATATTCCGGCAGTGATTACGGTTTCTTTTCCGATATCGGTTGCGGTCTGTTTTCCGGTATCCAGTTTGGGAGAACCATAAACTGTTTTTCCGGTTTTCGTCTCAATTTCCTGACCGGAGAAAAGAGGTAGCGACGCACCTGTCACACCGGAAGCCACGTCTTGTATCTCGACAAGCCGTATATCTTCCGGTATTACAATCTTCTTCTTGGCTCTCCGGCAGATTTCGAGATATCTCTGCTGAATATCTACGGAAGTAAGTACATGATTCGTATGCCAGGTGATGGTGTCGAACAATTCCACTTCCGTGCAATATTCAATGATTTTTTCTACCCGTTGCTCTTCAATGCCCCAGTATTCGGAAACATCAAAAAGCTGGTCGTCCGTGAAACGGATATAACAGCCTTCAACCCGGTATATCTCGTTTTGGATATACTGGTACACTGCATACCCTTCGCAGCCGTATCGCTTCTTCAGACGTTTTACCTTGATGTCCTGAAAGCGGTCGGTTTCCGCCTGATAATATGATAATCCTGTTTTTGCCATTTTCGCTAGATTCTTCTACTGTAATTGGATGCGAGGTAATTCATGATTTCTTCTTTGCTGTAGAGAAATATCCCACCCAGTTTGTAGAATGGGATTGCGTGCTCCGCACGCATGTTCCTTAACGTTGAGTTGCTGATGTTGAGCAATTTGCATACATCCGTGGAGCGGATGAACACGGCATCTTCCGGAACAGTTTCGAGTGTGACGGGTTCCACGGGTTTGTACTTCGGTTTTCCGGTGGCTTTCTCCTTTTGGGGTTCCACGACTGCTTTTTCAGATTCCTTTTCAGGTTTCACGATTCTCATGCTGTTGGTTTCTGTTTTCATGATTTTGTTTTTTATGTGAGTTAATTATCAGGGGTTAACCGGCTGTTTATCCATGCAGGTGAAAGCTACCCGGTCGAGGTCTTTCAGTTGGCTGCTGTCGAGGGCGTAGATGGTTTTTATAATCCACCCTTTCAGAACGATTTCCCGGTGTCCTTCCCTGTTGGCGTAGTGATGCAGCGCACGGGTGACTGCTTCCTTCATTTCCTGTCCGGAAATGAGGTTCTTCTCGTATGCTATCATGCTATCGACAGCTTTCTGCTCCAGTTCTTCCTGGCTGATGGTTGCGGTTGTTTTCATCCGTTTACGGCTTTATTATCGGGTGATTTTTGAGATTCCTTTCTGGTGTACAATTCTTTGAGAGCCGCCATGTCGTCCATGACTTTCGTGTCCAGAATCTTAGCGTAGATTTGCGTCGTCTTGATGCTGGTATGTCCCAACATTTTTGACACAGTTTCAATCGGTATGCCGTGAGACAGGGTGATAGTGGTGGCAAAAGTGTGTCGGGCCATGTGGAAGGTAATATTTTTCTCTACTCCCGCTTCCTTGGCCACTTTTTTCAGGTATCGGTTTGCCACCTGGTTGGGCGGTACCGGGAATACATGATTAGTCCGTTTTCCTTTGTGGTATGCTTCATACCTCTTTAATATACAGACAGCAGGTTGCAATAAAGGCAGCATGGCGTGTATGTCCGTTTTCTGACGATAGTAGTTCAGCCACAAGCTTTTGTCGATACCGACATTTATATTTTCATTCGTCAGGTTACTGATGTCGACAAATGACAGCCCGGTGTAGACAGCAAATACAAACACGTCCCTCACGATGGAGAGGTTGACGGGCAAAGGGACTTCCTCGATGCTCTTCAGTTCCTTTTCGGACAGGAATCCTCTTTCTACTTTCGTTTTCTTGGCGTTGAGCAGGCAGACAGGGTTCCGGCTTATCCATTCGTTTTGCAGGGCGACATTCATCACCTTTTTGAAACGCTGGATATGCTTCAATGCACCATTGACAGCGCATACGGTCTCCCCTTCCCTCTTATAGCCTTGCAGATAGGCGTAAAACTCATAAACGAAAGCTTTGTCAATGGCGGTCAAATCATAGTCAGAGACATGGTATTTGATACGTATAAAGTTGAGCAGGTGTTTCTTCGTTACGTGATAGCCGACAAATGTACTGGCACGGAGATTTTTCTTCTCCATGATTTCATGGTAATCAAACAGTGTGCTGATGGTAGAGAACTCATTATCCTGTGTCTGAAACATGAGTTTGAAGTTCTCAATGTTGAGAGGGTAGTTTTTCTGTCTGATTTTGGTAACGGTATCTTCGATCGTGATTTTCAAATCTTCGATATACCGGTTGGCTTCTTTGTCATTGGCGGTCTTACCAAGTGACTTTTGCGCAACTGCCGACCATGATTCAGACCGTAGGTATAGTTTCGTGGGAATTTCGTATCTTTGTCCCGAAATCGTAACCCGACATGAAAGAGGTGACAGTTTTTCATTCGTTCTTCCTTTCCTTATCCAGAAAAGAACATTGAAAGTTTGCTTTTTTTGGCTCATCGTTATTTTTTTTTGAGAACCACTCAAAAAAATATCAAAAAAGAGCATTCGTGTCACCGAATTAGCCACCGAATTAGCGTCAACTTTTTTCGGATGGTATTTGTCAAAGCACAAAAAAACCCGCTAAAATTGCATTTTTAGCGGGTTTTTGTCAGTAAAAAGCTGGTGTTTTGTTGGGCTACCTGGATTCGAACCAGGAATGACAGGACCAGAATCTGTAGTGTTACCATTACACCATAGCCCAATGATTTTCGTTTGCGGGTGCAAAGATACAAATATTTTGGGAATTCAAAACAAATCCGATATTTTTTTTGCAAAAATGTCCAAATAAGCTTTCCAAACAAAAGTATCTCCACTAAAAAACACAAAAATTGAGGGATAACTTTCTTGTATCCAATAAATCAGCGTATATTTGTCAAAAATATCACGTTTATTATCAGAAACAAAGGGTCACCTTTTTTTGTTATAAACAAATAGAGAACATGAATTATTAATCCCAATTACAGGAATGAACGATACTAAAGTATTAATTGAAAAAATAAAAGAAGGAATTCAAGAGAAAAAAGGTAAAAAGATAGTCGTTGCCGATTTAACCAGCATAGAAGATACCATCTGTAAATATTTCGTTATCTGTCAGGGAAATTCTCCCAGTCAAGTGAGTGCAATAGTAGATTCAATCAAGGAATTTACACGCAAAGGTGCGGACAGCAAGCCTTATGCAATCGACGGACTCCGAAATGCAGAATGGGTAGCTATGGACTATGCCGATGTATTGGTACACGTTTTTTTGCCGGAGACAAGAGCTTTTTATAATCTTGAGCACCTCTGGGCAGATGCCAAACTTACTCAAATCCCCGATCTAGACTAATTAATGATTATGGACAATAATAATAGCAATAATAACAATAGCAATAAACCTAACAATAAGGTTAATATGCCCAAGTTCAACCTGAACTGGATGTATATGATTATTGCCCTTATGCTTCTCGGCCTCTGGTGGGGCAGTGATTCAAAAGGAGCAGGAAGCAAAGCTGTAACTTACAGCGAGTTTCAGGACTATGTAAAAAAGGGTTATGTCAGCAAAGTATTGGGTTATGAAGATAAATCAATCGAAGCTTTCCTCAAACCGACTGCCGTAGGGGCTGTTTTTGGAGCCGACTCTACCAAGGTGGGACGCAACCCTGTCATTACAAGTAGAACCCCGTCTACCGATAAACTGGAAGAGTTTTTGCAGGCAGAAAAGGAAGCCGGTCATTTTGACGGTTCATCCGACTATCCGCCCAAATCGGATATTTTCCCCGCAATTCTGATTCAGGTACTCCCGCTTGTCTTGCTGGTTGCGTTATGGATATTCTTCATGCGCCGTATGAGCGGAGGCGGCAGTGGTGGCCCCGGCGGCGTATTTAATGTAGGAAAATCAAAAGCCCAGCTTTTTGAAAAAGGCGGAGCCATCAAGATTACATTTAAAGATGTAGCGGGGCTGGCCGAAGCAAAACAAGAAGTGGAGGAAATCGTAGAGTTCTTAAAGGAACCGCAGAAATATACGGATTTGGGAGGTAAGATACCCAAGGGAGCATTGCTGGTAGGCCCTCCGGGAACCGGTAAAACATTGCTTGCCAAAGCTGTGGCCGGCGAAGCGAATGTACCTTTCTTCTCATTGGCTGGTTCCGACTTCGTGGAAATGTTTGTGGGTGTAGGTGCATCCCGTGTTCGCGACTTGTTTAAACAGGCTAAAGAAAAAGCTCCCTGTATCGTCTTTATTGATGAGATTGATGCCGTAGGACGTGCCCGTGGCAAGAACCCTGCAATGGGAGGAAATGACGAACGCGAAAACACATTGAATCAGTTGCTGACAGAAATGGACGGCTTCGGTTCCAATAGCGGTGTGATTATCCTTGCTGCTACCAACCGTGTAGACGTACTCGACAAGGCACTGCTCCGCGCAGGACGTTTTGACCGTCAGATACACGTGGACCTGCCCGACTTGAACGAACGTAAAGAAGTATTTGGCGTGCATTTGCGCCCGATTAAAATAGACGATAGTGTAGATGTGGACTTGCTGGCACGTCAGACACCGGGATTCTCGGGTGCGGATATTGCCAATGTCTGCAATGAGGCTGCACTGATCGCTGCCCGCCACGGAAAGAAATTCGTAAGCAAGCAGGACTTCCTGGATGCGGTAGACCGCATCATCGGTGGTCTGGAAAAGAAAACCAAGATTACAACGGAAGCAGAAAGACGCTCTATCGCTTTGCATGAAGCAGGACACGCCTCTATCTCCTGGTTGTTGGAATATGCCAACCCATTGATTAAAGTTACAATCGTTCCTCGCGGACGTGCATTAGGAGCTGCCTGGTATCTGCCGGAAGAACGTCAGATCACTACCAAGGAGCAGATGCTGGACGAAATGTGTGCTACTTTGGGAGGACGCGCCGCTGAAGATTTATTCCTCGGCCGCATCTCAACAGGTGCCATGAACGACCTGGAAAGGGTGACTAAGCAGGCATACGGCATGATTGCTTATTTAGGTATGAGCGACAAGCTGCCGAACTTATGTTATTACAACAACGATGAATATTCTTTCAACCGTCCATACAGCGAAAAGACAGCCGAATTGATTGACGAAGAAGTCAAGAGAATGGTAAACGAGCAGTATGACCGTGCCAAGAGAATTCTGTCGGAGAATAAAGAAGGACACAACGAACTGACGCAATTACTGATTGACAAAGAAGTAATCTTCGCGGAAGACGTTGAACGCATCTTCGGTAAACGCCCTTGGGCTTCCCGTTCGGAAGAAATCATGGCTGCTAAAGAAAGTCAGGATGCCGCAAGAGCTGAAAGAGAACTTGCCCAAAAGCTGAAAGAAGAAGAAAAAGAAATCAAAGAAGAGGAAGCTGAAAATACCGCAAAGGAAAAACAAGCACCCATAGACACCAAAGTTGCCGCAGAAGGTAAAAAGGTTACTGTGGAGGGCAAAGTTACCGTAGAGGGTAAATCCAATGAAGAAGAAGCTAACGGGTCCAACTAATTAAAACGAATAGATTTTGATTAATAATTTCATAAAACGAGCTATTACGGGTGTACTCTTCGTTGCCATCTTGGTGGGGGGCATCCTTTATGACGCATTCAGCTTTGGTATTCTGTTTACCGCTATCAGCGCACTGACCATTTATGAGTTCGGACAGCTGGTAAATATGCGCGCAGAAGGAGTGAAGATAAACAAGACTATTAATATGCTCGGCGGGGCTTACCTATTCCTTGCAATCATGGGATTCTGCATTGATGCGGCCGATTCGAAGATATTCATCCCGTATGTGCTTTTATTGCTTTACATGATGATTAGCGAGTTGTATCTGAAAAAGGAAAACCCGGTACTTAACTGGGCTTATTCTATGCTTAGCCAACTTTATATCGGACTACCTTTTGCTTTGCTGAATGTATTAGCATTCCATAACGATCCGGGATCAGAATACAGTAGCGTAAGTTACAATCCTATCCTACCGCTATCTATCTTTATTTTCCTTTGGCTGAATGACACGGGAGCCTATTGCATCGGTTCATTGATCGGCAAACACCGGTTATTTGAACGTATCTCTCCCAAGAAATCATGGGAAGGTTCTATCGGCGGCGGAGTGGTAGCAATCGGAGTATCTTTTATACTCGCTCACTACTTCCCATTTATGTCAATGATTGAATGGGCAGGACTGGCCTTGGTGGTTGTTATATTCGGCACATGGGGCGACCTGACGGAGTCGTTATTGAAACGCCAGTTGCACGTTAAGGATTCGGGAACCATTCTTCCGGGACACGGTGGGATGCTCGACCGCTTTGACAGTTCCCTGATGGCTATACCGGCAGCAGTCGTTTATCTATATGCATTAACATGGTTCTAACGGGGGATTCTTTCTCAATCGATTAGAGCTGAAACAAAATACAAAAGGTCGGGAACTTCTACGGAAGTATCCCGACCTTTTTCACACACAGTAAATCATAGTTAGGTTATCGGATCGAAGAAGTGGAATGAACATCCTTCGCTGCTTCCGGTACACCGACCGGATGATCCAGATCAAGCACAATCACTCTTCCTTCTCCATGTTCTCTTGAGTTTATTGTCACCTTAAACCCTTTGGGTGCTACCCAGGAATCTTTCGGCGTAGGGAAGAATTTTTCCAGATTATAAGAAACTCGTCCCCATCCCCAATAGTCAGTCACATCCTCATATGTATTATAACGCAGTTCCAAATGTATGTAACCATCTTCATCCACATTCAATGTTCCCGGTTCTGACGGTTCGCCCGGCTCTCCCGGTTCCATCTTATTTTGCACAAGGCTGATACGATGTTTCTCCGAACGAGGCAACTCCTGACGGAAAATTACGTTCAGGAACTTTCCTCCCAACCACATATCACCCTGATAAATCAGAATAGGATCATTTCCGAATTCTTCCGCTTCTTCCTCTGTCGACATATCTTCCACTTCTTTTGTCAACAGTTCCTGTATGCCTTCCATCTTCACCTGAACTCCTTTTCCTCCTTCCATGTCATACAAAGGATTGAAAAAAGCCACAACACGTTCACCGTCCACTGGTTTAAACCAAGGAATAGAAGTAGCAACCGGATCAATCACCCCCCAATTATCACCTTCCAAATAATATCCTCCTCCACCGGTTGCACGAACAGTCGCCCAGTCCCAGCTGAAATCTCCAATAGAATAACCATCATCATCACATGATTGCAACATTGGCACTAATGCCAATAATAAGATTCCTAAAAGCCACTTAAATTTTTTCATATCTTTTTCCTTTCATTATTTTAGTCTTCTGCTTTATAAATAAAAAAGCCGTGCATTTACTGCATCGGCTTTACGTTTATTCAGAAAAAGAAAGTTATTTTTTCAACAAACGCAGCATTTCACGAGCTGCATGACGGGGAGCACCGGCAGGTCCTAACCGTTCGGCTACATATTCATACCCCGAAAGCATCTCATTTCTATATGCTTCATTTTCAATGATATTTCTCAATTCGCTCTGCATATTCTTCACGGTCATCGTATCTGCCACCAGTTCTTTGACTACTTCACGGTCGGCAATCAAATTTACCAACGAAATAAATTTCACTGTCAGGATATGACGCCGCAAAAAAGAAACCACTTTCCCGATCGGAGTGTAATAACAAACCACTTGAGGAACACGAAACAATGCCGTCTCAAGCGTAGCTGTACCCGAAGTAACTAAAGCTACATCTGCATGCTGCAACAGGCTATAAGTCTGATCGAAAATGATTTTCACTTTCGCTTCTCCTACATATTGTTTATAATACTCGGGAGCAATGGCAGGTGCACCGGCCAAGACAAGCTGATAATCAGGAAAAGCGGAAGCAGCCTTCAACATATCCGGCAGATTATCTTTGATTTCCTGTTTCCGGCTACCGGCAAGAAGAGCGATAATCGGCTTATCCTCCAATTGGTTCTCCGCAATAAAGTGCTCCTTATTTTTCGGATGAGCTGCCTGATAGGCTGCCACCTCATCCACCGTAGGGTTTCCTACATAGTGAATGGGGTATTGATGCTTTCCTTCGAAGAATTCCACTTCAAAAGGAAGAATGGAGAAAAGCTCATCTACATCTCGTTTTATATTCTTGATACGGTATTCTTTCCACGCCCATATCTTCGGAGAAATATAATAGTAAACCGGTATCTGTGTCTTTGCATGGACAAACTTGGCAATATCAAGATTGAATCCCGGATAATCTACCAGAATAACAACGTCCGGTTCCCAGGAAACAATGTCTTCTTTGCAACGCTTCATATTTGCAAAGATAGTGCGCAGATGGAGTAATACAGGGATAAATCCCATGTATGCCAACTCCTTATAATGCTTCACCATCGTTCCTCCGACAGCCGCCATCAAGTCACCTCCGAAAAAACGGAAATCAGCCTGCGGGTCTTCTGCCTTTAAGGCAGCCATCAGATGAGAGGCGTGCAAGTCGCCGGAAGCTTCACCGACAATCAGATAATACTTCATTGAGTTGAGAGTTGAGAGTTGAGAGTTGGTAGGGATAGATGACTAACAGGGCGTCATGCTTTCTTTTTCAAATTTCAACTAATTAAACCATTTATTAAGTTCGTCCATAAAGTGATAAGCCGTCACGTCAACCGTAGTCGGGGTGATAGCAACATAACCATTTGCCAAAGCCCAATGATCGTTCTTCTCGTTTTCAGGTTCATGATCGGTAAATTCACCGGTCAGCCAAAAATAGTTAGAATCATTCAGACGAGGGCAGGCAGCCCATTCATTCGTCCAACGTCCTTTCGCCTGTTCACAGATTTTCACTCCTTTTATATCGGCTGTATCGGGGAAGTTCACATTCAGACAAGTTAAAGGAGGAAGTCCTTTTTCCAAGATCATGGCAGCGATATTGCGGATATAAGGTCCGGCAGCTTCAAAATCAGCATCGGGTGCATGATTGCACAAGGAGAAGCCAATAGAAGGAATTCCATTCAAACAGCCCTCAAAAACCACTCCCATCGTACCGGAATAATGCACGTTGGTGGCAGAATTATCTCCATGATTGATACCGCCGACTATCAGATCCGGAGTCCGATCGAGCACTGTGTTTCGTGCCAATTTGATGCAATCGGTCGGTGTTCCCGAACATTTATAAACAGTCAAGCCCACTTCTTTCTTTACTAACTGGTAATGAACCGGCTGCGTCACCGTCAGCGCACACCCACTACCGGAACGCGGAGCATCAGGTGCCATCACTATAATCTCACCCAAAGGGCGAAGAAACTTCACCAGTTCATTAATACCTTTAGCCATCACGCCATCGTCATTCGAAACAAGTATCAACGGCTTCTCTTTTTCCATATATTCAATCCTTTCCTTTTTTATATTCGCACAAAAGTAACAAAAAGAAGCCGTACCACCAAACACCTCCCCGCATCAGATCGAAAAGTCTCTTTCACCCCCACTCCTACCCGTTTACAAATCTTAATCTTCTGCAAGCGAGCAAAAAAAGAAATAAATATCCAATATAAATATGTATATTTGCAAGCTCATAAAGAGAAAGGTAAATGATGAACCTGTCGAAGTTTGGTAACCGTTTCGTCCGACAGTTATTAACAAAACAGGCGACTTATCAACAGAAATTGCAAAGTTTCTCTTTTTTCGTAGGCGCTCTAAGGATTTATCACTTATTTCGCTGCCAATAAATTTAGAGAATATGGGAAAAATTATTGCTTTGGCCAATCAAAAAGGCGGTGTAGGAAAGACAACGACTACGATTAATCTCGCAGCTTCACTTGCTACACTGGAAAAAAAGGTACTCGTGATAGATGCCGACCCGCAAGCTAATGCCTCTTCCGGTCTGGGAGTAGACATCAAGCAGTCGGAATGCACTATCTATGAATGTATTATTGACAGAGCCAACGTACAGGACGCTATCCTTGATACGGAGATTGATTCTTTGAAAGTAATCTCTTCGCACATCAATCTCGTAGGAGCAGAGATTGAAATGCTGAACCTCCCAAACCGAGAAAAGATACTAAAAGAAGTACTCACCCCTTTGAAGAAAGAATATGACTATATCCTGATAGACTGTTCGCCTTCATTAGGACTGATCACGATCAATGCCCTGACGGCAGCCGACTCCGTGATTATCCCCGTTCAAGCTGAATATTTTGCTCTTGAAGGTATCAGCAAATTGTTGAATACCATCAAAATCATCAAGTCGAAACTGAATCCGGCTTTAGAAATCGAAGGTTTCTTACTGACAATGTATGACTCTCGTCTGCGTCAGGCTAATCAGATTTACGACGAAGTGAAACGTCATTTCCAGGAACTGGTATTCAACACCGTTATTCAACGAAATGTGAAATTGAGCGAAGCTCCCAGCTACGGTGTCCCGACCATCCTTTACGATGCGGAATCTACCGGCGCCAAAAACCACCTGGCTCTTGCTAAAGAGATTATCAACCGAAATAAATAAAAGAAAGAAGAAGATATGGCAACACAAAAAAGAAATGCATTAGGACGTGGTCTCGACGCCTTGCTCTCAATGGATGATGTGAAAACCGAAGGGTCTTCTTCCATTAATGAAATAGAGCTGGCAAAGATTACTGTCAATCCCAACCAGCCCCGCCGTGAGTTTGACGAAACAGCATTACAGGAACTGGCTGATTCCATTGCGGAAATCGGTATCATCCAACCTATCACTTTACGCAAACTCTCGGACGATGAGTATCAGATCATCGCGGGAGAGCGTCGTTATCGTGCATCACAAAGAGCAGGACTGAAAACGATCCCTGCTTATATACGCACTGCCGACGACGAAAACATGATGGAAATGGCGCTGATTGAAAATATCCAGCGTGAAGACCTGAATGCCGTAGAAATCGCACTAGCCTACCAGCATCTGCTCGATCAGTACGAACTGACACAGGAACGTCTTAGCGAACGTATCGGAAAGAAACGAACGACGATCGCCAACTACCTGCGCTTACTGAAATTGCCGGCTCCGATACAGATGGCCCTGCAAAACAAGCAGTTGGACATGGGACATGCCCGTGCACTGATTTCATTAGGCGACCCTAAACTACAAGTTAAAATATTCGAAGAAATACAAGAACACGGATATTCAGTCCGCAAAGTAGAAGAAATTGTTAAATCATTAAGCGAAGGAGAAGCTGTGAAAAGCGGCACACGGAAAATAACACCCAAACGTGGCAAACTTCCTGAAGAATTCAACTTATTGAAGCAACAACTCTCCGGCTTTTTCAACACCAAGGTACAACTCACCTGCTCTGAAAAGGGAAAAGGCAAGATCAGTATTCCTTTCGGGAACGAGGAGGAACTGGAACGTATCATGGAAATCTTCGATACGCTAAAGAAGTAAATGACAAGAAAAAGTAAGAAATATCAGTTACTAGTCAGCGCCCTGCTTCTCTGTTTTTTACAGGTGGCAGGGATTGATGTGTATGCACAATCCACTGTTACTCCGGCACGGAAAGATACAACAATCATACAGCGCGAAGCGCCGAAAGCCCGTGCACGAAGGCATCGTGATCCGATTATACAGGACTCGGTGAAGAAGGATTCTATCCAAATCATACCATCCAAAGAACTTCCGGCCATCGACAGTTTGTCAGCTGCTAAAATACAGATAGCGGACAGCTTGGATGCAGCCAACAAGAAAGAGCTGAAAAAGATAGAGCAACCTGCCTCCATTGTTGTAAAGACCGACACTGTGCCGCCACCTGCTCAAGATATTAACAAGAAAATATTTATCCCGAATCCGACCAAAGCAACGTGGTTGGCAGTCGTATTCCCCGGTGGAGGACAGATTTACAACCGTAAATACTGGAAATTACCTATTATATATGGGGGATTTGCTGGTTGTGCTTACGCCTTAAGTTGGAACGGTAAGATGTACAAAGACTATTCGCAAGCCTATCTGGACATTATGGACAGCAATCCGAATACGAAAAGTTACGAAGATTTGTTGCCCCCGAACTCCACTTATAATGAGGAGCAGCTAAAAAACACACTAAAACGAAGAAAAGATATGTTCCGTCGTTATCGGGACCTTAGTATATTTGCTTTTATCGGAGTTTATCTGATCTCTATCATCGACGCTTATGTAGATGCAGAGTTGTCTAACTTCGATATAACCCCCGACTTGAGCATGAAAGTAGAACCGGCTGTTATCGACAATAACAACCAGTTCCGCTCTAGCAGTTTAAAAAGCAAGTCGGTTGGTCTGCAATGCGTATTACGATTTTAAAAACACAATTTAGATTGATCTTATTATTGAAGCATGAAGAAATTAGTTAACTATTGTTCGATTATTTTTCTTTTACTGGTGGCAACGTCGCAGGTAAAAGCGCAAAGTGTAGATGTAGTGATTCGTGAAAATGGAACTGAACGCAAAGAAAGCATCGACCTGCCTAAAAGTATGACATATCCACTTGACAGTCTGTTGAACGACTGGAAAGCCAAAAATTATATTGACTTAGGCAAAGATTGCAGTACAGCTGAAATCAACCCTTTATTCAGCGACTCTGTCTATATCGACCGCTTGTCACGCATTCCGGCTATCATGGAAATGCCTTATAATGATATTATCCGCAAATTCATCGATATGTATGCAGGACGCTTGCGTAATCAGGTTTCTTTCATGTTGAGTGCCTGCAACTTCTATATGCCGATTTTTGAAGAAGCATTGGATGCATACGGACTTCCACTGGAACTTAGATATCTCCCGATTATCGAATCTGCACTGAACCCCTCTGCCGTGTCGCGCGCAGGCGCTTCCGGTCTGTGGCAATTTATGATCGGTACAGGTAAGATCTATGGCTTGGAATCAAACAGCCTGGTAGATGAACGACGCGACCCGATTAAAGCAACTTGGGCTGCCGCACGTTATCTCAAAGAAATGTACGATATCTATGGAGACTGGAATCTTGTGATTGCTGCTTATAACTGTGGTCCCGGTACAATCAATAAGGCAATCCGCCGTGCCAATGGCGAAACTGATTATTGGAAAATCTACAATTATCTGCCTAAAGAAACACGTGGCTATGTGCCTGCCTTTATCGCTGCCAACTATGTGATGACTTACTACTGCGATCACAATATCTGCCCGATGGAAACTAATATTCCGGCAAGTACTGACACAGTGCAAGTAAACAAAAATCTGCACTTCGAACAAATCGCTGACCTTTGTAATGTACCTCTGGATCAGATCAAGAGTCTGAATCCGCAATATAAGAAGCAAATGATTCCGGGTGACAGCAAACCTTATACGTTAAGACTGCCTATTGACGCGATCAGTACTTTTATCGATAAGCAAGATACGATTTATACGCATCGTGCCGATGAGTTGTTCCGCAACCGGAAAACCGTTGCTGTAAAGGATATTACACCTGCAACCCGCAAAACGACATCAGCAGTTGCCGGTAAGGGAAATCTGACCTATTATACAATAAAAAGTGGAGACACTTTATCCACTATTGCCAGAAAGTATGGTGTCACAATTAAGGATATACAAAGGTGGAATGGAATGTCTAGCACTAAAATTGCAGCAGGAAAACGATTGAAAATATACAAATAAATAACTTCCTGCTTGCATCGTTCGGAAATTTGCTTATTTTTGCAGAACTAAGCAAGTGAAAGGATAACAATTATGGATAATCTGGCCCCCAAAGAAATAGCTGACGAAGAGATGATTAATCAGGCGTTCCACGAACTACTGAATGATTATCTCAATACTAAGCATCGCAAAAAAGTTGAAATCATTACGAAGGCTTTCAACTTTGCCAATCAGGCGCATAAAGGTATCAAACGCCGTTCGGGCGAACCTTATATTATGCACCCGATTGCCGTTGCCAGCATTGTATGCAATGAAATAGGTCTCGGTTCCACTTCTATATGTGCAGCCTTGCTGCATGATGTGGTAGAGGACACTGATTACACAGTGGAAGACATCGAGAATATCTTTGGTCCGAAGATCGCCCAGATTGTGGACGGACTGACTAAAATATCCGGTGGAATCTTCGGTGACCGCGCTTCGGCACAGGCAGAGAACTTCAAGAAGTTGCTGCTCACCATGTCGAACGACATCCGGGTCATTCTTATCAAGATAGCAGACCGCTTGCACAACATGCGTACCCTTGGTTCCATGTTACCCAACAAGCAATATAAGATTGCAGGCGAAACGCTTTACATCTATGCTCCACTTGCCAACCGCTTGGGGCTTTATAAGATAAAAACGGAGCTTGAGAATCTAAGCTTCAAATATGAACATCCCGAAGAATATGCGGAAATAGAAGAGAAGTTGAATGCTACTGCCGCTGAACGTGACAAGGTTTTCAACGACTTCACGGCCCCGATTCGTACCCAACTGGATAAGATGGGATTGAAATACCGGATACTTGCCCGTGTAAAATCAATCTATTCCATCTGGAACAAGATGCAGACCAAACATGTTCCTTTCGAAGAAATATACGATTTACTGGCTGTTCGAATCATCTTCGAACCACGTAATGAAGAAGAAGAGCTCAATGACTGTTTCGATATCTACGTTTCTATCTCCAAGATATACAAACCCCACCCGGACCGTTTGCGCGATTGGGTCAGCCATCCTAAAGCTAATGGTTATCAGGCATTGCACGTCACTCTGATGGGTAACAACGGACAATGGATTGAAGTCCAGATTCGTAGTGAACGGATGAATGACGTTGCCGAACAAGGTTTCGCAGCCCACTGGAAATACAAAGAAGGAGGAGGCAGCGAGGATGAAGGTGAATTGGAAAAATGGTTAAGAACGATTAAGGAGATATTAGATGATCCGCAACCGGATGCCATTGACTTTCTGGATACCATTAAGCTAAATTTATTTGCTTCTGAAATATTCGTGTTCACTCCTAAAGGCGAACTGAAGACTATGCCGCAGAACTCTACGGCTCTCGACTTTGCATTTTCCCTGCACACGGATATTGGTAGCCATTGTATTGGCGCCAAAGTCAATCATAAATTAGTGCCGTTGAGCCACAAATTGCAAAGTGGTGACCAAGTTGAAATCCTTACTTCAAAATCGCAACGCGTACAACCGCAATGGGAAGTTTTTGCAACCACTGCCCGTGCCCGCGCCAAGATAGCAGCCATTCTCCGCAAAGAGCGTAAAGCAAACCAGAAGATAGGAGAAGAAATCCTTAGTGAGTTTCTGAAAAAGGAGGAAGTCCGTCCGGAAGAAGCTGTTATCGAAAAGCTACGCAAACTGCATAATGCCAAGAATGAGGAAGAACTGCTGGCTGCCATTGGCAGTAAAGCAATCGTTTTGGGAGAAGCGGACAAGAATGAACTGAAAGAAAAGCAAACCAGTAACTGGAAGAAATATCTGACTTTCTCTTTCGGCAATAGCAAAGAGAAGCAGGAAGAGAAAGAACCGCAGGAAAAAGAAAAAATCAACCCGAAAGAGGTGCTCAAACTGACGGAAGAAAGTTTGCAGAAGAAATATATCATGGCCGAATGTTGCCATCCTATTCCCGGTGATGATGTATTGGGATATGTGGATGAAAACGACCGGATCATTATCCACAAACGCCAATGCCCTGTTGCCGCCAAACTGAAGAGCAGTTATGGCAACCGTATATTAGCAACAGAATGGGATACACACAAAGAATTATCTTTCCTGGTATATATATATATAAAAGGTATAGACAATATGGGACTTTTGAATGAAGTCACCCAGGTTATCTCCAGGCAGCTCAATGTAAATATCCGTAAGCTAACCATCGAAACCGAAGATGGTATCTTTGAAGGAAAAATTCAGTTATGGGTACATGATGTGGATGATGTAAAAACCATCTGCAACAATCTGAAGAAAATACAGAATATCAAACAGGTGAGCCGTGTAGAAGAATAGCTTTCAAACGGTAAATAAGAAAACGATGAACGGTGAATAAGTTGCAGTATCATGCAAATTGTTCACCGTTCATTTTGTTATGAGGTTTCTTGCCTATCGAATCCATGATCGATTAGCATTTATTTATTCCCGTCCATCCAATTCGCGTTTAATAGCCAAAAGCTCTTCTTTTATCGCTTTCAGCTTATTTACAATCTCATAATTACGAACCGTAGCTTCTTTATTATCCTTCAAACGTTGCCGGGCACCGGGAAGTGTCATGCCCTTTTCTTTTACCAAATGATAGATAAGACCGATCGTTTCTACGTCTTCTTTGCGGTACTGACGTATTCCTCTTCCCGCTGTCTTAGGAGAGATTTGCGGAAATTCCTTTTCCCAAAAACGGAGCAATGACGGATTGACTCCGAACATGTCGGCAACCTCCCCTATTGAATAATATAGCTTCAATTCTTTGTCTGTATTAAGCATAACACTCCTGTTTTAAGATTTTAATCGAATACTTTACCATGATTGGCTGCCAACTGAATCATCTTTTCATAATCTTCGGCACTCAAATCCATGAAATAATAATTGACCGGATTCACTACCTGCCCTTTCACGTGCACTTCATAATGCAGATGCGGACCGGTACTTTTTCCTGTACTACCCACTTTTCCGATAATCTCACCACGTACCACTTTCTTTCCGACTTTCGTATTAAATCCCTGCAAGTGAGCATACCGAGTGAGATACCCGAAGCCATGATCTATCTCAATGGTATTACCATATCCGGTTTCCCATCCCACTTTCACCACTGTTCCGTTTCCGGTAGCATATACATCCGTTCCCGGATGAGCAGAGAAGTCCATGCCTGCATGGAACTTTGTCGTACCATAAATAGGATCGATACGTGTACCATAACCGGATGCTGTCTGACGAAGATCCTTATTCGAAATAGGCTGTATGGCCGGAATACATTTCAGCATCTCATCATGGTTCTTACACATATCAATCACATCATCGAAAGATTTCGACTGGATATAAAGCCTTTTGGAAAGCACGTCCAATTTTTGAGTCGTGTTCACCACCAGCTTGGCATTCGCCAAATCCATCAGTTCTTCGTAACGGTTCGTCCCGCCATAACCTGCCTGACGAATAGCCGGAGAAACAGGATCTGCCTGTAAAATCACTCGATACAGATTATCGTCACGTTGCTGAATATCCTGAAGCACCCCCATAGCGTCGTCCAAACGCCGGGAAAGCACATTGTACTGCGCCAAAAGACGGCTGTTTTCAATTCTTAATTCCTTCTCCGACGGAGAACCAAAAATCAAAAGCAATACAATAAAGCAACCTGCTCCCAACCCCATTCCATAGAAAAGCCGACGCAGGATACTAAGCGCACGCTGCCGTACGGTAGGGTAAATTCGATCATAAGTCTGGGTCTGTGGATTATAGATGTAGTATACTTTGCGCATCTTTTTGGAAATATTTCGCTTGTTAATACGGCAAAAGTAATAAAAACAAGCTATCTTTATTACCTATATTGATTATCAAGCAATTACATAATCGGTTATTAAATTCTGTGACAACATCTCATTTCAACCACTACAAAAATACATCTTTTAGCCATAACAACCAATTTTATTTAAGAAAAGAAAGCAATTAAAATAAAACATTTATCCTATCAGAATATTCTATACGGCATTCTTCCAACACAACAGTGACTAGTAATTTCTTGGCATCACTTGTAATAGAGATAAAAAAAGCCAGCTATCAATTTCGATAACTGGCTTTTAATTTTACTCATCAGTAGAAGTACTTTGAGATTGTGTGTATTGCTCGTAGAAATTGTTGAGAAGGCGATTTATAATGGTCTCTTTGGTATCGCCACCTCGCTGTCCTTTGGCTTTCTCTATCTGCTCTGCCTTCTCTTTGTTCAAACTTGAAAAGAACTTGACCAGATTGTTAATCACACTAACTTTTTGTTCATCATCTGCTTCTTCGTATTCATTGATAGCCCAATCAATGAGAGTTCGACTTTTAAGGACCTCTTTAGAGAGGTGTTTGGATGCCGCTTTTAATAATCTCTCGCCTCTTTCCAATCCATTAGTTTTCCGCAATTTATCACTTATCTTACCCGCCATTGCATCTGCCATTACCTCTTTAGTAATACCCGCTTTAAACGTTCCCCATTTGGAAGCAGTGGGTAATGGATAACCTTCTTCGGTAAGCTCCACGATAAAATCAAGTAGCGGAAGCTCCTCTTTGCACGCCATTTTAGCTCCCTTAGGAAAGTCGTCCCCCTTCCAAGGATTTGTACAAATGTTAATCTCCGAAAACATTCTCGAGACTGCAATTTCTTCATTCAAAGCATAGATAAGATAGAACTCACCTTTGTACTTCTCTTCATCTTTTAAGTCCTTGTTAGCTTCCAGAAGATTTAGATGACCTTTGTAACGGTGGTTTGCATCCACTAACACAACGTACCGGGCTGCATCAGCTGCGCTAATGATTTCTCCCGTTTCAAAATCTACAATTTCCAATCCGGCTTCTATAACCTTCGTTGCATCCACTATGATAGCAGGAACTAACATTCCATTTGCCTTCATGGACTTCATTTTGGCTTTAACCACCTTTTCGTCAAAGTTGCGATTACCTGATAGTCTAGCTATCTTGATTCCCTTACTTGCTAGCACTGCTAGTGTTAAAACTTGAAGTGCTAATTCTTTTTCTTTTGCCATTTTTGTACCCATGCCCTTGGGATTTATTTTGGTATCTAGCACACCAGTGATTTTATGGTGGCAAAGGTAAGGAGTTGTAAATGGCTATATGTGAATGTTAGAATCATCCTCAATTTTCACACGAATTTATGTACTTTAGGTATTCATATCTCAATTTTGTTATTTCTGGATTGGATATGATAGTAAAAGGCATAATCTTTCCATTTATTGTAACTAAAGGCTTATCTATTAATAATTTTTTGCCGTCACTCATTAGCTTTCTATATCTGGCTGTACCATTTATGGCAGTAGTTTTATAAAATCCAAACAAATATAATACTTGTTGGATTAGTTCTTTTTCTTTATCAGTAAATCTACCATCCAAATAACTGGTCAAGAAGTATTCTAACTCTGTTGCAAAATAATAGTCTAGTGTTCTCTTGTAGACTGATTTATCAATCAAACTATCAATAGGAACTATTCCGTTACTGGTATAGCTTTGCAAAGTTTCTGGAGTAATAATATCATTCTGCATATTCAAGTATGAAAGGAGCACTTTTTTCAATAATTCTTCGTTCTTTATAGTGACATTATTTGCTTTGCCATCTATTGTACATTTAAATTCAATAGCTGATACATTGACATTATTTTGAGTAAGGGTGAAGAGACGGTATAACTTTAAATATTCATCTATAAGTGATGGTACAATTTTCACTACAGGATATTTGGCTACCATAGCATACAATAGAACTGATAGTCTCCACAGCTTTCTTACATTTAAATTCCCTTTAGTTGCTTGCAAGGTAGTATCATTTGCAAATACATTTTCTGATAGATGTTTTCCTTCCTCACCAATTGTTATGGATTGTGCAAGAGCTACAGCTTGTTCATAATCAATCTCACCAATATCATTTAATATTATTTCTCCTTGTATCTCAACCACTTCCCCTTTAGAAGTTTTTACTTTACCTTTTAGGATATTCAAACAGTGTTCCTTATAATATTCTACATATTCATTCATGGTATTATCTTTTAAAATCAATGACTGCAAAGAAACAAATTTATCCAATATTCCAGTCCACTGTATTATAAAAAATAAGGTAGCAAATGAAATTTCACTTACCACCTTATCAATGACTTAGTTTCATCATATCTCACAGGTATAAAAAATAAAATCATAAATATCTGGCATGAACCAGTTACAAGAATTGCTTTGCTTGCTATCTCAACCCAAATTCCTTTGGAGATATACGCACATATACTCCAATAATCCAGAATGTATATCTTGTATTAGATTTACCTGATTCTTATCAGTACCTTTGTTATAGATAAATCAATTACTAATCTATTTATTTTTACACAAATATGCAAGTGACGCCAAAGAAGAATAACACAATTCATTATTTACCACAAGAGATTAGAGAAACTAGATTAACAGAGGTTACATATTTACCTATCACAAGGGAAATGTTAGAAATGCTTTTCTCAAATTCAGCTAAGAAGGATAAGCATAAATTAGTTAAGAAGAGAAGAAGATGAATTAAAAAGGCGACATTTGATAGATAGCTCAAATGCCGCCTTCTTGTATAATAGATAATTAGTTGAATCTGTTTTTAAGGGTGCAATTAATTTGTACCCTTTTTATTCGTTCATATATTAATGCATCTATTAAATCTAAGTTTTTTTAGGCAAAAGATATTATTTGTATAATTAAGAATTATTATATTTGTAATTGAATTAGTAAAGTAGAAGCGTTGTGCTGCCTTGTTGCAAAATGTGGGAAATTATTCAAAAGGGCAAAGATAGCATTACAGTTTCACGTTTCGATGTATAGTATTGATGTTCTTGTAGAAACTGGAGAACGGTAAATTTTGATAATATGAAAAAACTACTATCAATTACAATGTTGCTCATATCTTCATTATTTGTTTATGCGCAACAAGACGTTACTAAATTTTTAGGTATTCCAGTTGACGGAAGTAAATCTGAAATGATTCAGAAATTAAAAGCTAAAGGTTATACGAGTAGTCAACACAATAAGGAAATTCTAGTTGGTGAGTTTAATGGTACGGATGTCAATATACATATTGCCACAAACAACAATAAGGTTTGTCGAATAATGGTTTGTGATGCTAATTCCATAGATGAAGGGGGGATTAGGATAAGATTTAATAGGCTCTGTGAGCAATTTAAAAAAAATTCTAAATACCTTTCATTACAAGATTATACTATATCAGAAGACGAAGATATATCCTATGAAATGTCTGTACATTCAAAAAAGTATGATGCTCTTTTTTATCAAGCTCCTCTTGTTGTTGATTCTGTTGAGACTGCAAATAAATTGAGAGCAGCTCTTTTAGTCAAATATACAGAAGAGCAATTGGCTAATCCAACAGAAGAAATTAAAAAAGATATTTATGAAACATCTACTTCTTTTGTATTGGATATGATGCTCAAAAAGCCTGTTTGGTTTAGAATTGAAGAATTTGCAGGGAAATATTACATTGCAATGTACTATGATAATGAATACAATAGGGCAAATGGTGAAGATTTATAATTAGATTATGAAAAAGGTATTAATATTTATTGCAGGCGTTGTTATAGGTGCTATTTTAATGCTTGTTATTGCTGCACTTATTGGAAATTCGTCAAATGGAGAATCTTCAAATAATGGAATGACATTCTTTGAGAAAGAAGGGGATTGCATTAGTGAAAATTCTTTTGAGGTCTTTCAAGTTCTTGATTCAGGTGATGCTTTAGCTAATGAGGTAAAAATAGAGTGGGATATGTCTGTTCCAACAGGGGTAACTGTTTTGTTGTTATGTAAGGATGGCAAATCGTATTATGACGACCAAGTTATCAAAGTTTCTGAAGGAAAATGTGCAAAACAGATTGGGACATTCAAATACTCAACAAAGGCAGGTTTTGATAAGACTGTTCCTATTGTAAGCATACTCAATAAATAGGATAAAATAATAAAGAGCGTGTATGAGGGGCATTAATTTGCACCCTTCTGTAAAAATAAAGGCAGCAAGTGAATGTTACTTCAAATGCTGCCTTTCTTCTTATTTAGCTTGTAACAAATTACTAAATACTAGAGGAATACCATTTACAAGTTTTTTTGTAAAGGAAGATGCTAATTATAATCGTAAAAAACAAATAGATAAAAGGGGTAATGCAGCAAAAGAAATAAGAACTTGCTATCCATGCTAAAATAACGCTCCACACAAACCATTGGGTTACTTTCTGAGTTGAGATAAACTTAGGAAGCATGCCGAACTCATTATTAGTACTGTTATTGGTTTCATTATTAGAGTTGTTATTAGTATCGTTATTGCCTTCATTATTAGCCGCCTTATTTTTGTATTCCATAACTTTCCCATATACAAATATTTCAGATGAATTCAGTGAACCAACGGCTTGTTGATTTGGGGATGTTCCAAAGAATGATTTCTCTCTCTCTTTCACGATAAGTATCCAACTATTCATCCATTTATAATGCCCGATAATACTAGCTAACCAACACATAGAAGTAAACCATCCTAAAGTCATAATCAGAAGTGGTAGCCACATACTAAAAAATGTTCCACTATCACAACAAGGATTGCAACGGATATTTTCTAATTGTGAAACAACAGTGTAAAATGCTACAAACAAAGCACCAACGAAAATTGCATAATAGTTAACCCATGTATGATAACGTTGTACATGGAACTGATAGGCATCAATAGACTTTTCATAAGCAATCTGCTTTTTACAAATCTGGTCACAAGTATTTGAATCACACATAAATTATATATTTTAAAATTCAACTTCTTCAATACTTTCAAATTTATTCCAACCACTAGCGTTTCTATAGATTTCAGCACAATTTAAAGGAACATATAGTTTGGAATAATTTGAGAAAGAGCCTGAATCAATATCAGGCGGAGTTACAGCTTTACAATATACAGGAGATAAATCGCTAGGAAATGCAGAATTACCTATTATTTTAATACTTGCGGGAATAGTCAAACTACCACCATCAACATAATAAGTATTTGAAAAGGCTAATTCGCCAACTGATATAACTCCTTCTGGTATTATTAGATTTCCTGTCAATTTATTGCATTCAGCAAACGCACACATTTCAATTGTCGTAACTCCTGTTGGTATTATGAGATTTCCTGTTAGTTTACATCGCCAGAAAGCATAGCTCCCTATTTCTTTTAAAGTTTTGGGAAGTTTTATAGAAGTTAATGTCTTATTTTGAGAAAAAGCATGTCTAGGCAAACTAGTCAAATATACATCCTCTAAATCTAAATTTGAGAGTTTAGGTAAAATGCGTAAAGCAACAATATCATTATCATTAATTGAACCTATAACTTTTAATGTTGTGATAGAATTTTTATCATAACCTTCTAATATCTTAGCTAATGTACCTGCTTCTGATACCCTTATTGTATTTTCTTCCAATGCAGGTTTTAAGGATACATTAATTGCAACCATTATAGTAACTTCCCCATTGGAAACGCTTACTATCACTTGATTGGTAGTAGGTACACTGGCTTTAATAGTGATTGTACCAGAAGTAGTATTCGTTATATCAGTATGTAATGAGTAGCAACCATCATTATTTAGCATTTCAACCTTAATTACGCTTTTGTTGCTTTCACTTTTTATAGTATAATGAACAACTTTAGTTTCATCTACATCAAATTTCAAATCATCTCCTTCTTTGAACGTTATAGATAATTTCCTGTATTTCTGAATAGTTATTACAGTCTCATTTTTAAGAGTAAAGTATACATAATCATCGTCTTGTGTCACTTCTTTGAAAATGGTCTCTCCATTATCAGCAACAACTTTATCTAACTGAATCCAACCAGATTCTTCCCCATAAGAAACCCACCAATAACCATCTTCTATTTTTAATTGGGGAGTAATGCCTGCTTTCCCTTCTTCCCCTTGCTCACCATCAGCACCATCTTTACCTTCTGCTTTAATCATATTACCAGAATTATCTCTAAGCCAGTCTCCATTTAACGTCCAGTAATATATGCCATCAGCATGTTGTTTAACACCAATAGTAGGAGTAGTACCGTCTTTACCATTATCACCTGTATCTCCTTTGTCGCCAGTTTCTCCTTTATCTCCTTGTTCCCCCTTATCTCCTTTTTCTCCATGATAGATTGTAATAGGCTCGCCTTTAGTAAAGGAAATGGTGTAACCAATAGTTTTCTCCCCTTGCTTCACAGGAGTAACCATAGTTATACTGTTGTTGTCTTGTAATGCCTGCACTAGTTTCTGTAAGGAACTGATATTGCCATTCATCTGTTTGCATAATTCTTCCAATGAAGTAACCCTTCCATCCAGTTGGTGGATGCTGTCCCATAAATCATCAGTGTTTGTCTTGCAACTGTAAAATGTGGTAGTCAGCGTTGCAATAACCAAGAAAAAGAATGTCGCCTTTTTCATCATAGCCAATAAATAATAATAGCCACCTCACTCCTATAATGGCAGTAATGTATTCATAAAAGAAAGTGTGGAGTTGTTAGTTCTTTCATAATTTCTCGCTTTTACAATTAGTAATAGGTAGCTTGTATCATAAGAAAGATGCTAAACACTTTCATATAGTATTGTCGTACAATTATTTCAATTGTCGTGACAAAGATATATTAATTTATTTATATTGTCATATTTAATACTGCGATTATTAAATGAAACTAAATTTTAACTAAATATCAATACATAAAAAATATAAAGTTACATGTTCTTCTCATATACGAAAAATACAAAAGGTAGCAAATGAATATATCACTGCTACCTTTTATTCGTTATCTAACAGTTTGCTCTTCAATAGTATATGCAACAAATGTAAATCCTTGTTGTATATCTGTGTTTTCTCCTTTTATACAAAGTGGTGGAATCACATTCAAGGGGACAAACAGGATAGTACACCAGAACCAAGTCCATGCAGAACCTTTTTTAGAAAATCCTTCCTTCTCAATATTGGGAGCTTTAAGTTTTAGCGGGGTATTGTTTGCAAGAACTAATCTGTCTATTTCAATAGAAAGCTTGCCAGCCCTTCCCCAACTTTTACCTTTGGTTGCTTTGACTACCTTACCTATTGCACTAGTTCCTTGTGGTATAGAATTGTTTCCTATAAAAATATCTTGCGCTACTTTAAATTCCACCTCCATTCCCTTCTTAATCTTTTTTGAACTTATATTATAGTCTAAAATTAATGGAATTGGAGTATTGGCAGGTATAGTAAAATCATTTGAATCTCCATGTGCATACGTTACATTTGCTCCCATTAACAAAAGAAGCATAAATAAGATTGTTCTCATTGTATATTTCATCATTATAAGTATTAAATTAATTATTGGTAGTCCAGATAAAAGGATATACTATTGAATTGATAGGTATATTTACGGTTAGTTCATCTCCTTTTTCAAATTTAATATTAATATACCCAGAAATGGATTCTCCTGCTCCTACGGTAGTTCGTTTCAAATAACCTTCGTCTTTCATTTGCCTTTCGTTCAATAATTGTTCATTATAGTTAGCAATTCTATCACTGGCTATTAATTGAGCTTGATATGCTGCTGCTCCATTATAACTTACTGTGGTGGAAGATGTATTAACAGAACCTGCATACGCTGTTGCGCCTACTGCCGCACCTACTGCCGCTCCATTAGTACCAACAGCTGCACCTACAGCACCAGATACAGAACCACCTGCATAAGACGAGTTGGTTTGTGTTGAAGAAGCTGAATATCCTGCCTTTGCTGCTGCCATATTCTCATTGAATGCATTAAAAAAAGCACCCCAGTTTTGCCTACGGCTGACACGTTCAATATATTCATTAGCCTCCAGTACTTTTAATGTTTCCATTTTATTCTTCTTGTTATTGTATGCAGTAATAAGCGAAGGGTTAAAGTCTATTGGTTGATTAGAGTTATTAGTAAGAACGATACTCAATGTATAGTACTTTCCATAATCTCTATTAGTACTAGCACTAACTAATAATGTTAGTCCGTTCTTAATGTAATAGTCCCATGTAGTACCTTTATCATGAAAAGTTTGTTTCTCATTAATCGTAGGCATTTCCAAATACAGTGAACCATCTTGCAATTTATATTTTGTTACATATCCTTCACTGGTTGATTGGGTGAAATAAGGGGTAACAGGTTCGCCATTCTTATATTCAATTTGGTTGCAGGATTTGCCATCTTCTGGAAATTCATAATAAATACCATCAAACTTGCCATTTATAAAATTTGCTTTTTTAGCAATCAATCCATTTTGATAATATGTGGTACTATCACCATTAGGAACTCCTTCATTATATGTACAACAAGACTGCATTTGTCCGTTTTCATAAAAAAAGATTACGTCTCCATGAGATTTACCATTTTGATAGTGACCTATCTGCTGTGTGTTTCCATTATTATAGTAGAGCTTCACCTCATTATCATAAACTATTTTACTTAAATCATATTTATCTACTGATATAAAATCTCCTTCTCCGCATAACGTATTATTTGTTGTATTGTATGCTCTGAACTTATTGCCATAATTTGAATCTTTGGCGTATGACGCATACATTACATACGTTGCAAACTCTTTTGTTTCAACCCCTTTTCCTGCACTGTCATAATAAAGCGTGTCAATTCGCTGTGAAAAAGAACTTATATTGAATATAAACAACATAAGTATAATTAATAGTTGGTGTCGTTTCATACAGCTATTTATAGTTGTGCTTCTACGTTCCTAATAGAGAGCGTTAATAATTGAGAATAAGTGTGAGGAACACAACATGGAGTTGCACACTTCTTAAATAAAGAACTGTTGAATGATAAAAAATAGACTGTCTGTTTCTTATATATTTGTATTAATGCCAACCTGTTCCCTATAGTTGGCTACTACATGCAAGAAGCGTGGGAACTATTGAATATTACTAAGTTGAGGCTCTGGACTGCCCTTCTTCAAGTAATAAACAATAGCCCACGCCAAACGATATATAGACTATCCAATATAAGATAGATATATAACATTGACGTGAGCGTTCTTGCCTACTATCCTTGAAGAATGAAATTGTCCAGATTTCAACTTAGGATAATATATCAAACGCTCTTCGTTAATTATGTCCTTTCAGAACTATCTCCATAGAAGTCTGAAATTGCTACAAAGTTACTAAAAGCTGTTTAATTTGCAAGAACTATTGTTTATTAAAAGTTGAGAGCTGTCTTTATTCAATAATTCAAGGTTGGTATGAAACTCGCCAAATCCCCATATAAGTAGAAATTCTGAATTTTCATACCAACCCAATTATCAGAAGCTAAGACAATCATAGGTATTTAATAATTCCTCTTGCCTTAATCCCAAGTATCTTTTAGTAATTGATACACTGGAATGATTGAATAGTTCCATGAGCTTGACAAGTGCAAGCTCTGAATTATCGTTATTCATGTTGTAGACTTGTCTGCCAAAGGTCTTCCTAAGAGAATGACACGAAAAATTGCCTATTTGTAGCCTGTATTTTTTCTTAATCTCCTTCAACATGACATTGATTCTCTGAACTGTGTAGACTGTCCCCTTCTGACTTATTAATGCAGGTGCATTTATGCCAACTGGATTTATATGCTCATAACAATCTCTGATATGTTGCTGTAGCTGCATATTAATCCTAATTGTCCTTTGCTTCCCTGTTTTAATCTCTGTAATGGTAAACTCTTCTGCATCTAGTATCAGATTCCACCTTAAGGCAAGAATATCAGAAATTCTTAGACCTGTGAAGCAACCCAAAGCGATAAGAAGTGACATCTTATAATTACTATCCCTTGCCAACTTTCTTATTAAGTTCATTGCTTCGCTCCATTGCAGATAATCTGCTGTTGTACTTGAATATTTAAGTGACATAACGTTCTGTTTTATAGTGAAACTAATAAAAGTGAATATTAATTTTGAGTTGGAATATCTAACTTGCTGATTACTAGCTAAACATTCACTAATAGAAGAAGTGAATATTATAAAGCAAGGACACTAAGCAAATAATGTCCTTACTTAATTCAACCTATATAAAAGGTAGGTGAGCTTCATCCAACACGCCACTGTCAACTATCCGTTGACAAAGTTCGTGCGATGCCTGATTCCTAAGGTCTGTGCCATAGTCCTTACTACCAACCATGCGAATAATCTCCACAATGGTTTTCATTAATTCCTGCTGTAGTGTACGGTGATAACACCTTGTACTCTCTGCAAACCTTTTTGGATTCCAACTATAATCATTCAAGGCTCTTTCAAGTTCTTGCGCTGCCTTGTATTCGCGACTGCCTTCTATTACCATATTCCAAATATTTAAGAGGTTTATAAATAAAAAGAGTACCTATATATAGTATATAGATACCCTTATTAGTACTTCATGTACTACTTCATCGTAATAATCTTGTATATAGTCCAAATAATCATCAAGAAGAATACAACAGGTGAAATTGCACACATAACAAGTAACAAGATAATCCAAGATATAACGACTAGTAACGCTTGTAACATAATCTTTTGAGTATTAATAGGTAATGAATAATAAAGGGACACCCTTATTATATGGATGCCCCTTTTAAGTACTTTGTAATACCACTAACTAAGAAACCATTGATATTTGTCATCACCATGTAAAGCGGAACATATACCCGTTGCAAGTTCTGTAGCATTATAGGCTCTATCCAAGAATGAATCTATATAGCTACTCTTATTTGCACCTGTGAGCAAGTTGTAGAACTTCCACATAGACAAATCATTTCCCAAGCTACCAAAGTTCTCATCATTGATATACGCTTTAGCCACATTGTTAACCTGTGTATCAGTAAGCAACATTTTAGGTATATCTTTCTGATAGCCTTGCGGTAATGACTGATAAAGTCTCATTCTTCCAAGTAGTTGGCAGAACTGATGCTCCGTCATACTGGTATTGCCTAAAGACTGCATCAAATGTATGTGTTTGGCTGCATCGTATTTGTGGAACATTTCCAATACCGCTTGATATAAATCCCTTGTATTGGTAACTTCCAAGCAACTAAGATAACCGTCTGTAGATACACATAGATTTGTGCAAACCTTACAAGTAAAGCCAATAAACACTTTAAACCGCTCCGCACCCTTCTTTGAATAAAGATTGGTGTGGTTATAAGCTCTGACACCACCAATAGTAAGTGTTAGCCTGTTACCGTGTACTGTCTCATAGATAGTAGGAACTTCAATAACAAAAGCGCACCTTTCGTAGTAGATAGTCTTGTCACTCTCTAGTAACTGATTTGCAGGTTTGTGTATTGCTTCGGGAATTCTACCTTTGATTACATGAGAAACACGAATATCTGGCGATTCAATTTGTTCACCGCTAAAGAATGTATTGGTTGCATCCTGTACCGCTTCAATGAAAGCCACATGAGATAATGTAGCTTCGTTATCCTTGGCAAATACAGGGATAATGCAATCATTCCTTAGATGTTCCAAACTGGCTTCAATCGTATTGGCTTCAATGAATAGAGGTCGTTTCTGCTTAATAATTGGCTCTTCAATTATTACCGCTTCTTCTGCATATTCACCAAAGTTTCTACTAGTTCTTTGTACTGGCATAATCTGTAATGTTGATTCCATAATCTGTAATTTATTAAGTTAATATTAGAAATTCCTCTGTCTGAAAGCTAAGCAAGCCACAATCAGTATTAATAATCCAATAAAGAACTGTGGCATTAAGACTACTGGCACAATTAGAATTATCCCAAACGTTAATAATACTTTTAAACTCTCCATACGCATAATAATAGATTAGTAAATAGTGTATTTAAGGACAAAATGAGGGCTTGACATGAAGTTCTATTCATTCCACTTCTTTTTGTGCATCTTTATACGTAGACATATACAAATCATTGATAAGTCCGCATATTTCAGAAGTTCAAAGCGTTTGTGGGCTGAATAGCAATTCATGTTATCCTTTCATTTCTCCTAATGATTGGTGAGGGGTGTTAAGGGTAATAGAGGGGGCTTATGCACGATATACATCTGATACGCTCACTGTCTGACTAATAAATCCATTTTATCAAAGCATAGTATCTCAATAAGATGGATTTTCTAAAATTAAAGAGAGGGGAATAATAGTAGGTATTCTATCTATATGCCCAAATAAGTACTGTGTTTTTTATTTTGATTTAGAACAGTTTGGCTTAGTTCTTTTCCAATAAATGTACTATATTTGTGTGTTAGATATTAAATGAATTCTTATTACATAAGGGAAAGCAATAAATGAAACTAACAGACAAAAGATTGTGGTGGTTTGAAGGCATAATGTTAATATGCGGTATCTTATCTTCATATTTGTATGCTTTGAATTTTGGTATATGTATTTCACAAATACCAAGCATTGTTGTATTCTATACGTTAAGTTGTTTGCTAGGTAGTATAATAGCTTGGAAAGTTTATAAAAATAATGGTGCTTGGAAACTGGTCAGTTACATTTTCTTGTTCTCTACCATTATATATTGTACCATAGACATGATACTAAAGGCTGTATATCCCAATCCCTATGGGAATTTATTTATGTTGTTTGCAAACGGACTTCTTTATTGGTGCTTGTGTTCCATATTTCCAATAATTATTTTTGTATTTGGTGCTAAAAGAATCTTAAGGCTATGAAACTAACTGATAAAAATATCTGGAAGTATGA
>OATS01000014.1_pt1 | contig 169204 bp, 129 predicted proteins | sample 1476061 | NCBI WGS metagenome assembly OATS01 (sample SAMEA2579987, study PRJEB22360) | human gut metagenome | biome: human gut; feature: human-associated habitat; material: faeces | place: Denmark | collected 2008/2010 | reverse complement strand
AATAATTACACATTTTATTGTTATTGAATGTGTCTACCTATATCAGCATAAGACACTCTTATAATCAAAGACGTAACCAAGTTTCCTTTTCCCTTTATAATAAAAACAAAGCTATCTCTTTTCTCGACATAAAGCCATATGTTATGCTTAAACGATCTATACTGTTTAAGAAAAATAATCTACCTTTGCGTCAAATAATTAAGAAGAGAATGACAAAAAGCATATTTCTATTCCTGCTGGGGATTCTTTCCCTATCGGCGATAGCGCAACCCAAACTGAGCGAGGAAGCCCGTATCAGTCTGATGACCAGCGCACCGTACGATGAAGAGGTATTCACCGTGTACGGGCATGCCGCTCTACGCATATACGATCCCAAGCAAAATATAGATTATATATTCAATTACGGTATATTTGATTTCTCCAAACCTAATTTTATCTATCGATTCGCCAAAGGAGAGACGGATTATAAACTGGGAGTGGCCGATTTCCAAGACTATGTGATCGAGTACCAAATGCGGGGCAGCGATATTACGGAGCAAGTATTGAACCTCACCCAAGAAGAGAAAGAGCATATATGGGACGCCCTGCTTATCAATTACAGGCCGGAGAACAGGGTATATCGTTATAACTTCTTCTTCGATAATTGCGCTACCCGCCCTGCCGCGATCTTGGAAAAGGAGATCAACGGGAGCGTCGATTATCAGTATCCCTATCAATCCCAGACCTTCCGGGATCTTATTAATTATTGTACCCGAAACCATCCGTGGCTCACATTCGGATGCGACCTAGCGCTAGGCAGCCCCACCGACCGGGAGGCCACCCAGCACGAGATGCTCTTCCTCCCCCCTTATCTAAAAGAAGCGTTCTCTAAAGCCACCATCACGGGCCCGGACGGGACAATCCGCCCATTGGTGAGCGAGACCCACGTGATCGGAGCCGGGGAAGCCGACGAGCCGGAAAAAGATATCTGGGATTTATTCACCCCTTTAGTCTGCGCTTGGCTTCTGTTCGGAATCGTTTTAGGGCTTACTTGGATCGAATGGCGCAAAAAAAAATACTTCCTGTGGGTGGATTGTGTCCTTTTCTCGGTAGCCGGAGCCGGAGGTGTCATCCTCTTCTTTCTTAGCTTCATATCCGTCCATCCCTGCACGTGGCCGAACTGGTCTTTGGTATGGTTACAGCCGCTCGATTTGATCGCTGTTATTTTGTTTTGCGTAAAAAAGCTGAAGAAGGCTGCATATTACTATCATTTTATTAACTTTGCGGCGCTTACGCTGATGTTACTGGGATGGCATTTCATTCCGCAACATCTAAACAGTGCCTTTATTCCGCTTGTAGCCTCGATTTGGGTTCGTTCGGGTTGGGGTGTTTACAGAAAGATATGGAGAATCGGATGAGAAAAATTATAACGTCACTTATCGCTATCCTCGTGGTAACAAACCTTGAGGCGCAGCAGCGTACCCCCAAATTGGTGGTATGTATTACTGTGGATCAGCTAAGGGGCGACTATATAGAATACTTTTATAATACATTTGGCGAACGGGGCTTCAAGCGTTTGATGAACGAGGGGTTGGTGTATAACAATATCCGCTTCGAGTTCTCTGACATAGACCAAGCCAGCGCGTTCGCGACTCTTTTTACCGGAAGCAACCCTTGCTTCAGCGGTATCGCCGGAGATAAGACATTTGATTTCGAGAAAGAGAAAGAGGTCTCGATCTTAAATGATCCTGAATATCTGGGTAATTACACGAAAGAGAATTATTCGCCCAAGAATTTATTCAGTTCCACGATCGGCGACGAGTTGAAAATCGCCTCTCAAGGAAGAAGCGACGTATATTCCATCGCCCCGGATGCCGAGAGCGCCATCCTTTCCGCCGGACATGCGGCGAACGGAGCTTTCTGGATGGATAACACCAACGGGAAATGGGCTACCACGACGTATTATAAGGGAATCCCTTGGTACGTAGACCGCTATAATAACGGCCCGGAATCTTTGGCGTCACGCTTGGAAACCATGGTATGGACTCCTACCCTTCCAATGGAGAAATACAATGCCTTTCCTTACGTATTAGACGATCTACCTTTCCGCTATACGTTCAGCGAGAAGTTTGCGAACTGCTATCCGAACCTGAAGACCTCGCCGTTCATCAATAAGGAGATCAATCGTTTGGCCCTCCAGTTCCTAGAGTACGGAGGGTTTGGTACACGCAGTTGCCCGGATATGTTGTCTATCACGTACTACGCGGGCAATTACCGGGGTACGATGAGCAAGGAATACACCCGGGAGATTCAAGATACGTATTACCAACTCGATCAAGACATCGAGAAGCTATTGGATACGATCGACAAGAAAGTGGGCTTGGCCAATACATTGGTAGTCTTCACCGGTTCCGGTTATTATAAAAGCGAGGAGTCTTATCCGGACGGCTTGATGGTGAACGGTGGCGAGTTTCACCCGAAACGTTGTCTAGCCCTGCTTAATATGTACTTGATGGCCATTTACGGCCAACATACCAGCTGGGTACAAGGATACTACGACAACCAGATCTACTTGAACCGCAAGGCGATAGAAGACGCCAAGCTGGATTTGACGACTTTACAGAACAAGGCCGCCGAATTCATACAGGAATTTAGTGGCGTACAACTCGTCACTACGGGTAGAAGCTTGCTTACGGGTGACTGGAACGAGGGAACCGCCAAGTTCCGTCAAGGTACGCACCATCTGAGACGGGGCGATCTGATCATCGAGTTGCAACCCGGTTGGAAAGTGAACCTCGACAATCCGAAAGAAAAAGTCAAGATTATACGCAATAATGCTGTTATCACCCCGCTGGTATTTATGGGCAACGGGTTGAAACCCCAACATATCTACCGCGAAGTCAAGGCCACTGAGGTAGCCCCCACGGTAACCCATGTGCTAAGAATCAGGCCACCAAACGCTACGCAAAGCTTGCCGCTCTGGGAGCTGACAACCAAATAATAGAGAATTGATTATTAAAGTTGATAATTATCAAGGGTTGTGGCTCTTCTTTCTATTTATTATTATCTAATTATTCAAACAACAAAGTAATAACAGACGATAGTTGCTCAACTATCCATTAACATAAGAATCATGGGATTTAATGAGTTTATGACGAAGCTGTTCGGCAATAAGTCGCAGCGTGACCTTAAAGAAATCACACCTTACGTAGATAAGGTAAAGGCCGTATATCCGTCAATCAAGGCACTCTCGAACGACGAGTTGCGTGCGAAAACAGATGAGATCAAACAACGTATCCAGGTCTACGTAGCCGAGGAGAAAGCGCAAGTGGAAGAGCTTCGCAAAGGCATCGAGGATAAGGAACTGGAAGAACGTGAGGCGATCTGGGCCGAGGTAGATAAAATTGAGAAAGCCATCACGGACAAGATGGAAGTAGTACTGGAGCAATCCTTGCCCGAGGTATTCGCCATCATGAAAGATACGGCCCGCCGTTTCGCCGAGAATGAGGAAGTGGTAGTTACCGCTAACCAATTCGACCGGGATCTGGCCGCTCGTTTCGACTTTGTCCGCATCGAGGACGATAAGGCGATCTACGCCAATCACTGGAAAGCCGGTGGTAACGAGATCACTTGGGATATGATCCATTACGACGTTCAGCTATTCGGTGGCGTCGTTCTTCATAAAGGTAAGATCGCCGAGATGGCTACCGGTGAAGGTAAGACCTTGGTGGCTACCCTTCCGGTATTCTTGAACGCCTTGACACGTAACGGTGTACACGTGGTAACCGTGAATGATTACTTGTCAAAACGTGACTCCGAGTGGATGGGACCGCTTTATATGTTCCACGGGCTTTCCGTAGACTGTATCGATAAGCACCAGCCGAATTCCGAGGCTCGCCGTAAGGCTTATGAGGCGGATATCACGTTCGGTACGAACAACGAGTTCGGTTTCGACTACTTGCGCGACAATATGGCGATCAGCCCGAAAGACTTGGTACAACGCAAGCATAACTACTCCATCGTCGATGAGGTGGACTCCGTATTGATCGATGACGCTCGTACGCCGCTGATCATCTCCGGACCGATCCCTCGTGGCGAGGAACAATTATTCGAGCAATTCCGCCCGAACGTGGAGGTTGTCGTGAACGCGCAGAAAGACCTTTGCTCCAAATTATTGATCGAGGCCAAGAAGAAAATGGCTAGCGATGACCAGAAGGTCGTTGAGGAAGGCTCTATCCTTCTGTACCGCTCCTTCAAGGGATATCCCCGCAACAAGGCGTTGATCAAGTTCTTAAGCGAGCAAGGCGTAAAAGCTCAAATGTTGAAGACGGAAGAATATTTCATGTCCGAGAATATGCGCCATATGCACGAGGCGACCGATGAGTTGTATTTCGTGATCGACGAGAAGAACAACAGTATCGAATTGACGGATAAAGGTATCGACCTATTGACCGGTAAGACGGACGACCCGACCTTCTTCGTACTTCCCGATATCACTTCCCAATTATCCCAATTGGAGAATATGACAGGAACCGAGGAAGAGAAACAGGCCCAAAAGGACGAGATATTGGCGAACTATTCCGTCAAGAGCGAGCGTGTACATACCATCAACCAATTATTGAAAGCTTACACCTTATTCGAGAAGGATGATGAGTACGTGGTTATGGACAACAAGGTTATGATCGTTGACGAGCAGACGGGTCGTATCATGGACGGACGTCGTTATTCCGATGGCCTGCACCAAGCGATCGAGGCTAAGGAACGTGTAAAGGTAGAGGCCGCTACACAAACATTCGCCACGATCACCTTGCAGAACTACTTCCGTATGTACCATAAATTATCCGGTATGACCGGTACGGCGGAGACGGAAGCAGGCGAGTTCTGGGATATCTACAAATTGGACGTAGTAGTGATCCCGACCAACCGACCGATCGCCCGTAACGATATGAACGATCGTATCTACAAGACAAAACGTGAGAAATATAACGCTGTTATCGAGGAAATCGTTCAGCTGACGGAAGCAGGCCGTCCGGTATTGGTGGGAACAACATCCGTAGAGATCTCCGAGCTATTGAGCCGTATGCTTACGATGCGTAAGATCCAGCACAATGTATTGAACGCTAAGTTGCACCAGAAAGAGGCCGAGATCGTGGCCTTGGCGGGTCAAAAGAGTACGGTTACGATCGCTACCAACATGGCCGGTCGTGGTACCGATATCAAGCTGTCCAAGGACGTGAAAGACGCAGGCGGTTTGGCTATCATCGGTACGGAACGCCATGAGAGCCGTCGTGTAGACCGTCAGTTACGTGGTCGTGCCGGACGTCAGGGAGACCCGGGTTCTTCCGTATTCTTCGTTTCACTGGAAGACGACTTGATGCGTTTATTCGCTTCCGAGAAGATCGCCGGCTTGATGGATAAGCTTGGTTTCAAGGAAGGCGAGGTTCTGGAGCACAATATGTTGAGCAAGTCCGTAGAACGTGCCCAGAAGAAGGTAGAGGAAAACAACTTCGGTATCCGTAAACGTCTGTTGGAATACGACGACGTGATGAACTCGCAACGTAACGTAATCTACACCCGCCGTCGCCACGCCTTGATGGGAGAGCGTATCGGTCTGGACGTATTGAACACGATTTACGATACTTCTACAGCTATCGCCGATCAACACGCCGAGGACTTCGAGGGCTTCAAGTTGGAATTGTTCAAGACATTCGCCATGGAAAGCCCGTTCACGGAAGACGAATTCAAGAGCATGAAACCGGAGCAACTCGTAGAGAAATTGTTCGAGGAGGCATTGAAGACTTATAAACGTCGTATGGAACGCATGACGCAAGTCGCTCACCCGGTCATCAAGCAAGTGTACGAGAATCAAGGAGCGATGTACGAGAATATCATGATCCCTATCACGGACGGCAAGCGCATGTATAATGTATCTTGCAACCTGAAAGAGGCTTACGACACGGAATGTAAGGCAATCGTTAAATCCTTCCAGAAATCAATCGTATTGCATATGATCGACGAGGGATGGAAAGAGCATCTACGTGAGATGGATGAGCTGCGCCACTCCGTACAAAACGCTAGCTACGAGAACAAGGATCCTTTGTTGATCTACAAACTTGAATCTTACAACCTGTTCAAGACAATGGTAGACAACATGAACCGTAAGACAGCCGCCATCTTGATGCGTGGACAGATCCCGGTACGTGAGGAGCCGACCGAGGAGCAACGCCAAGCCATGCAAGCCCGTCAAGCGGCCGTAGCCCAGCAAGCAGCCCAAGCGATCGCCGAGGAAAGAGCCCGTCAACGTATCGCCGTACAAGAGGCCGCCCCGGAGAAGCACGAGGATATGAGCCGTTACCGCACGGAGAAAACAGACTTGAGCGGAAACAACACCCAAGCCGAGGCACCTCAGCCGAAGCAAGCTCCGGTCCGTGCCGAGAAACGAGTAGGACGCAATGATCCATGTCCTTGCGGAAGTGGCAAGAAATACAAGAACTGCCACGGACAAGGTTTATAAGGAACAAGAAATAAGATAAAAAAAGAGGGACAGAATACCAATCTGTTCCTCTTTTTTGTATATTGCAGGCATATAAACCCATTAAATGCTACCATTATGATTATTGGAATTCCAAAAGAAATCAAGAACAACGAGAACAGGGTAGCTCTTACTCCCGCCGGAGCCAAAGAGTTGGTGAAAAGAGGTCATACCGTGTATGTGCAACACACGGCTGGTATAAACAGTGGTTTCGCCGATGATGCCTATGTGGCGGCAGGGGCCCGGATACTCCCGGCCATTGAGGATGTATATGGAATTGCCGAGATGATCGTAAAAGTAAAAGAACCGATCGCCAGCGAATATCCCTTGGTACGCAAAGGACAGCTTGTCTTCACCTACTTCCATTTCGCATCCGACGAGGCTCTCACCCTTGCCATGATAAAGAGCGGCTCCATCTGTCTGGCTTACGAGACCGTGGAGAACCCTGATCATACGTTACCCCTTTTGATTCCTATGAGTGAGGTGGCCGGACGCATGTCCGTACAGGAAGGCGCCCGTTTCCTTGAGAAACCGCAAGGTGGCAAAGGCGTATTGCTAGGTGGCGTGCCGGGCGTGAAACCGGGTAAGGTATTGGTTTTAGGCGGTGGTGTGGTAGGCCACAACGCCGCCTTGATGGCCGCCGGGCTAGGTGCCGATGTCACGATTGCCGACATCTCGCTTCCCCGCTTGCGCTATCTGTCCGAGACGATGCCGAAAAACGTGAAGACGTTGTTCTCTTCCACGCATACGATCGAACAGGAATTACCCACTACCGATTTAGTGATCGGCGCCGTATTAATCCCCGGAGCCAAGGCCCCGCACTTGATCACCCGGGATATGTTGAAGTTATTAAAACCAGGCAGCGTATTGGTAGACGTAGCCATCGATCAAGGCGGTTGCTTCGAGACCTCCCACCCGACTACGCACGCCAATCCGGTTTATGAGATAGACGATATCCTCCATTACTGCGTAGCCAACATTCCGGGAGCGGTCCCGCAGACTTCCACATTAGCCTTGACCAACGCTACCCTGCCGTACGTGATCAAGCTTGCCGACAGAGGTTGGGAAAAAGCCTGCGAAGAAGATCCGGGCCTAGAACTAGGATTAAACATCGTGGAAGGAAAGATTGTCTACCCCGCCGTGGCTTATGCTTTTCCTTCACTCAAAGCATAAGTTCCAAAGAATCTTTCATTAGTAGGGATTGCTTGCGGCAATCCCTTTTTTATGTTTTCTATTTTTATTGTTTTCTAAAAAACGTAAAATATCTTGGCTCCTTTTCCCGCACACCTTAACTTAGAGCACAAAATCAATTAAATTTAATAATTACCATGAAGAAAATTGTTTTATTAGTGGCTTTATGCCTATGTGTCGGAAACCTATTCGCACAAGACGCTGACAAATTAAGAGATGAAGGTGACGCTGCTTTGAAAGCAAAAGATTACGCTACCGTCGTAACAAAATACGGCGAATACTTGAAACAAAACAATTACCAAGACACCGCCCGTATCTTCAATTGCGGATACGCCGCTAATCAAGCGAAGAACTACGCCGAGGCCGCCAAATACTTCGACATGGCCGTTAAGATGAACTACAACGTAGACGACTCTTATGTAGGCGAGGCTATGGCTTACCGTAACTTAAACAAGACTGAAGAATTCCTGACTACGGTAAAAGAGGGATTAAAAGTGATTCCCGATGGAAACAAGAATAAGACCAATCTGGAAAAGTTGCTTTACGGTTACTGCATCAAACAAGGACAAGCCGCCCAAAAGAAGGGAGATCTGGCCGGTGCCGAGAAAATGTACAAAGAGGTCCTAGCCGTATCGAACAAGGATTACCAGAGCAACGCTTACTACAGCCTTGGCGCCATGCTGTATGGCAACGGAGCGAAGATATTACAGGCCGCTACCCCGATCGCTACTTCCGAGCCGGATAAATACAACGCCGAGAAAGCGAAAGCCGACAAAGACTTCAAGCAAGCGAAAGAATATTTGACAAAGGCTGTCGAACTCGACCCGAAAGACGAGAACTCCAAGAAGATCCTCGCTTCTATCAACGACATCCTGAAATAAGAAAGAGGACTTTATTCATACAAAAAAACCTCCCGGATCACATAGAAAAGTGATCCGGGAGGTTTTTTGTATCTAGTTGTAGAGACGTACGTTACTTGAAGAAGAAGCGGAAGATGTCATTTCCATTCGCATAGATCAATAAAGCGAACAGGATAAACATACCTGCCATTTGGGCATACTCTAGGAATTTATCGCTCGGTTTGCGACGGGCCACTACCTCATAGATCAAGAACATCACGTGTCCGCCATCCAAGGCCGGAATCGGCAAGATATTCATGAACGCCAAGATGATAGATAGGAAAGCCGTACGTTCCCAGAAAATCCGCCAATCCCAGACAGACGGGAACAATCCGCCGATCGTACCGAAACCGCCCAAACTGGAGGCACCTTCCTTCGTAAACACATATTTCATGTCGTTCACATATCCCTTCAAGGTATTAATACCTAATTTAATACCGGCGGGGAACGACTCGAAGAAACCGTATTTGCGGGTCACGGTCTGATAGAGATCCGTAGGCAACATCACCGCTACGCCAATTTTCCCGGCCGAGTCCGTCCTCATGGTCAAGGACTCCAACTGGCCGTTCCGGTAGAAATCTACTGTCACCTCTTCACCCTTATTCTCTGACAATAACCCAGAGGCATCATAAAACGTCGGGGTAGCCACACCGTTAATAGCCACCACGCTATCCTTCGGCTGCATGCCGGCAAGAGCCGCCGGGGCATTCTTGTCGGGAAGCTCACGAACAACCATCGGGATACGCAAAGGATCGGCGAAGCCTTTTCCGTCACGCATGCAACGTTGCATCATATCCTCCGGTATGGAGATCACGGTCTCCCGCCCGTCACGGAGCACCGTCACGGTCTTTGCCTCCACCACCTTGCGGAAACTGTCGCTACCGAAACGCTCCAACTCCTCATTGTCCGCTCTCAGCAAGATATCACCGTCCTGAAAACCGACGTTCTGGAACGTCTCGCTATAATTCATACCCATCTTCATGTTCTTCAAGGGCAAGTACGTATCGCCCCACGTAAACAAGATCATGGAATAAATAAACAAAGCCAGCAAGAAGTTGAACACCACGCCCGCTACCATAATCATCAAACGCTGTCCGGCCGGCTTGGAGCGGAACTCGTAAGGCTTGGGCGGCTGGGCCATCGCCTCCTTGTCCATACTCTCGTCGATCATACCGGAGATCTTACAATATCCTCCCAACGGAAGCCAGCCTACACCGTATTCCGTGTCACTGTTTTTCGGCTTGTACTTGAATAGCGAGAACCACGGATCGAAGAAGAGGTAGAACTTCTCTACCCGCACCTTGAAAATCCGGGCAAAGATAAAATGCCCGAACTCGTGGACAATCACCAGTATCGATAAGCTCAAGATGAGCTGTAACGCCTTAATCAAAAAAGTTTCCATCTACTATTGTTTGTTCTGTTTTAAATTATTTCAAAATAACTCGGCCGCCAACCGCCTAGCCTCGGTGTCGGTAGCCACGTAATCCTCATACGAGGGATTGACGATAAACGAGGCTTTCCGCATAGTCCGCTCGATCACGTCGCTCATTTGCAAGAAGCCGATACGATCTTGCAGGAAGGCAGCCACCACCACCTCATTGGCGGCATTCAAGATACAGGGCATATTCCCTCCTTGGCGGGCCGCCTCGAAAGCGAAAGCCAAGTTGCGGAAACGTTCCATATCCGGCTCCTCGAACGTCAAAGTCGAATATTGGTTAAAATCCAGACGGGGCGCCATGCTCCTCATACGTGTCGGAAACGAGAAAGCGTAGGCGATCGGCAATTTCATGTCGGGAATTCCCAGCTGGGCGATCACGGCGCCATCCTCAAACTGCACCATCGAGTGGATCACCGACTGTGGGTGCACCACCACCTGTACCTGATCCGGCGTGACATCGAACAACCATTTCGCCTCGATCATCTCGAAGCCCTTGTTCATCATCGAGGCCGAGTCTATCGTGATCTTCGCCCCCATCGTCCAGTTCGGATGCCTCAAGGCCTGCGCCTTCGTCACGGTAGCCAGCTCCTCCAGCGTCTTCCGCCGGAACGGACCGCCGGAAGCCGTCAGCAAGATCTTCTCGATCGGATTATCGTACGCACCTGTTAAACATTGAAAAATGGCCGAATGTTCCGAGTCCACCGGCAAGATAGGCACCTTATGCTCGGCGGCCAGCTTCATGATCAGCTCGCCGGCCACGACCAAAGTTTCCTTATTCGCCAAGGCGATCGCCTTTCCCGCCTTGATCGCCGAGATCGTCGGTCGCAAGCCGGAATAACCCACCATCGCCGTCAGCACCATATCGATCGGCTCCGACTGCACCATCTGGGCGATAGCGTCGGCACCCGCCCATACCTTGATCGGCAAGTCCTCCAAGGCCTCTTTCAGCTCGGGATATTTCCGCTCGTTGGCGATCACCACCACCTCCGGCATATATTTCCGGGCCTGATTGATCAATAAGTCCACTTGGTTATTCGCGGTCAAGGCATACACCTCGAAAAGATCGGAATGCTCGCTCACTACCTCCAAGGCTTGGGTTCCGATGGAACCGGTCGAGCCTAATATCGCTAACTGTCTTTTTTTCATGGAATATCAAAAAGCTATATATTCTTCCGGATTCACAGGATTGCCCTTATACCACAACTCGAAATGCAGGTGCGGCCCGGTAGACAACTCTCCCGTATTCCCGACCAAAGCGATCGCCTCACCGGCTACCACATGGTCTCCCACCTCTTTTAGCAACAATTCGTTGTGCTTATAAACCGAGATGAATCCGTTCTTATGTTGTAATTGAATTACGTTTCCGTGGTTCGGATCGAAACCGGTATAGATCACCGTACCATCCAACGTAGCCAAGACACTCTCCTTCGGGGCCGCGGCCAGATCCACGCCATAATGATGGACATCCGTCTCATAATGAGAGGTGACCACGCCATTCACGGGCTTATAGAAAAAGACCCCCTCGGTCGGGACCTTGCCCGGGTCGGTCAATACCGATAAATTATATTTCTCCTCTTCCTCGTAATCTTTCACGAAGCGAGTCTCTTCCTTGCTACGAGGAATCTCATAGTTAATATCGTTGCTAGCCAAAGAATCTATCTGGCGGATCGAGTCCAAGGGCATCGTACCGGAAATGATTCCGGCCACGTTATCCAGATAAAGGGACTGGATTTCGATCATACGCTCCAACGAATCCGCCCGCAAGGCATTCTGCATAATCTCCTTGCGAACCTCCACGTCGAGATAACCCGGCAAGTAGTTGCGAATCGGTGTCTTGATGATGATAAAAGCGGTAACGGCGATCAAGAAAAAGGCGAACACCGCCAAAGTGACAAACGCCGATAACTGCGAAAGCCGGAAAGACCACACCTCCTCCAACGTCCCCTCATTGATGAAGGAAAGTTTATATTTAAACCGGATCCGGTGCCAAAACGATTTCGTATTCTTCTTTTTCAACCCCTAATCTTCAATTATAAATTCTCAATTATAAATCAATCAGTCCCTCCGGCAAAGACACCGTGAGGCTACGGGCCTCATGGTCGGCCTCGGTGATCAACTCCTCCACGGCTGGGATCAACAGCTCCTCGCCTTTATGATCGACACGCAGAAGGACGTTGATTGTCGTCTCATCCACGTCTGTTATCTCTCCTAAATAGCCTTTCTGTACGTCCGTCACGGTATAACCGATAAAACTGTCCCACGTCATATCCCCCACGAGATCCTCCTCGTCCACGGCGTCCAAAGGATAAAACACCTCCTTGCCCACAAACATACGAGCATCCTCCTCGGAATTCACGTCCTCCAGTTTCACCAAGACCACCGTATCGGTCTTATAGCGGAAATCCTCCACGAAGAACGGTACCAAGATACCATCCATCTCGCAAACAATGTACGGGTCCTCGGCATCTTCCAGCACATCGCTATTCGTCACCAACGACAACTCCCCCTTGATGCCATGGGGCTTGGCAAACTGCCCGATCTTGAAAACCTCTTCTTCTCTAATCATCGCCTAAAATCTTTAAATCCTCGTGATACGTGCCCCGATCCGGTTCAATCGCTTATCGATCCCTTGATATCCCCGGTCGATCTGGTCTATATTATGGATCGTGCTGGTGCCCTCGGCGCTCATGGCGGCGATCAGCAAGGCGATACCCGCACGGATATCCGGGGATACCATCGTAGAGCCCCGTAACTTGAAGCGGTTGCCCAGCCCGATCACCGTAGCCCGGTGCGGGTCGCAAAGGATGATCTGGGCTCCCATATCGATTAGCTTGTCCACAAAGAACAAGCGGCTCTCAAACATTTTCTGGTGGATCAGCACGCTTCCCACGGATTGCGTAGCCACTACGAGAAATACGCTCAGCAAGTCCGGTGTAAGCCCCGGCCAAGGAGCGTCGGCGATGGTCATGATAGAACCATCGATAAACGTATCGATCTCGTAGGAATCATGCCGGGGGATATAAATATCATCGCCTCGCTGCTCCACGGTAATACCCAAGCGGCGAAAAGCGTCCGGGATGATCCCCAGCTTATCATATCCTGTATTCTTGATGGTGATCTCCGATCCGGTCATAGCGGCCATACCGATAAAGCTACCCACCTCGATCATATCGGGGAGGATGGTATGCTCCGTGCCGGAAAGCGACCGTACACCTTCTATTGTCAATAGGTTAGAACCGACACCTGAGATTCTCGCTCCCATGCGGTTCAGCATCGTGGAAAGTTGTTGCAGGTAAGGCTCGCAGGCGGCGTTATAGATCGTCGTCACCCCCTCGGCCAGCACGGCAGCCATCAAGATATTCGCCGTTCCGGTCACGGAAGCCTCGTCGAGCAGCATATAAGCGCCTTTCAACTGGCGTGCCTCTATCTCGTATACTTGCCGCTCGGCGTCGTAGCTAAAGCAAGCGCCCAGCTTCTGGATTCCCACGAAGTGCGTATCCAGCCGGCGTCGCCCGATCTTGTCGCCACCCGGTTTCGGGATCAGCGCCCTGCCGAAGCGGGCTACCAACGGGCCTACGATCATCACGGAACCCCGCAGGCTACCACTCTTGCGCAGGAACTCCTCGGTACGTAAATACTCCATGTCCACGTCGTCCGCCTGAAAGGTATAGGTATCGGCGGACGGATGCTCCACCTTGACCCTCATATCCCTAAGGAGCTGGATTAAGTTATTCACGTCCAAGATATCGGGCACATTGTGTATGGTCACCTTCTCCGGTGTTAGCAATGTCGCACAGATCACCTCCAGCGCCTCATTCTTGGCGCCTTGCGGGACGATCTCGCCGGACAAGCGATAACCACCTTCTATAACGAACGAGCTCATCTGCCTTTACGCGTAAAGTTTCTTTTGTGGGCGCCACTGTTATTACGGGCCAATATATCACGGCTCTCGGCCAGTTTATGTTCCTCCTCGCTCAATACGATCTTGCTGCCGGAGAGTTCGTCCAGATCCTTGAAGATCTTACGGTCGTCCACGCTTTCCTTGTTCCAAGTAAGGAACGATTTCTTCATCTGGTTGGCCAGCAGTCGCACGAGCTGGTCTTTCTCCATGCCGGGTTGCAGCTCCGTGGCCTTGCGGATCATCAGCTCCAAGGTCTTTCCGTAATGGCGGTAGCGTATACGGTTATTGTTGTACGGGATACGAGGCGGACGGCTATACAAGTTCTCCTTCTTGATGATCTCGTACGGATAGTCTATATCGAGCTTAAAATCGGCCATGATCGCCAGATGATCCCAAAGGATATGCTTAAAGTCGTTTACGTCACGCAAGTGCGGGAACATGTTTCCCATGATGTTGATAATCGTGTTGGCGCAACGCTTACGCTCTTCCCTGTCTTGGATAGTCACGCAATAGTCCACCATATTTTGGATATTGCGTCCGTATTCGGGCAAAGTCAATCTTTTTCCTTCTGTATTGTATTTCATTCTTTACATTTTGTTTATCGCGAAGATAGGTATATTAATTGAGAATTGAAAATTGAGATTCGAAAGTTACCTCTCGTTAGGCTTAATTATCAATTCATAATCTACCACGTCCAGCCACCGCCCGAATTTCAGCCCTACTTTCTCGAAGTGGGATACTTTTCTGAACCCCAGCTTCTCATGCAGCGAGTAGCTGGCCTCATTCCCCTCAGTGATGCAGGCGATCAGGGCGTGGTAGCCGCCTGCCCGACATTCCTCGATCAGCCTTTCCATAAGCTGCCGGCCGATCCCCTTGCCCTTGTATCTCGGGGATAAATAAACGGTGGTCTCAAGCGTATATTTATAAGCTGCCTTTTCTTTCCACGTATGGGCATAGCAATATCCCACGACCTCATCCTGATCCACGTACACCAGATAAGGATAGCTCGCCGAGATCCCGGCTATGCGACCCTCCATCTCCTCCACCCGCAAAGGTTCCGTCTCAAACGTAGCCACGCTATTCACGACATATTCATTGTATATATCCACGATCGCCTTGGCGTCTCGCAAACTCACATTCCGAATCATATTCATTTCGCTAAAACAATCCGATCCGGGAAAGAATCTCTCTTTGCCCGGACCGGATCTATCATCGAGTCAAATAACTATTTTTTCTAAGCCTTCTACTCAGACAAGGCCTTGATCACCTCTTGGTTCGCCTTGCACACCTCGGCCTCGTTGATCTTGATCACTTTACGGTCGTAGGTCATAAGGCCGTTCACCTCGCCTTCCACGTCCGTGGTTTGCGTGTAGACAGCGGCGGAGAAACCCTTCGGGACCATCGCCTTCAACTCCTTGGCGTACTTCACGTACTCGGCGGTCACCTCATCGCTATTCTTAAACTGTACATAGCCCCAGTTGCGTTTATTCCACCACAAATGGTTCTCCACGGCCAAGCCGATACCACCATACTCGCCCAATACGTTTACACGCACCGGATCGAACAGGTACATCGCCGGGCCCGGGTAATTATGCAAATCCAAGATATCGCCGCACGCACGGAAATTACCGCCACTGGCCGGATTCACCAGACGGGAAGGATCGTATGTTTTTGTCCACTCGGCAGCCTTCTCGGTATCGAACTGGCCCCAAGCCTCGTTGAAGGGCACCCATACTACTACGCTAGGATTCGAGACGCACAGGTCCATGATCTCCTTCCACTCCTTGTAATAATTACGGATAGACTCCTCGGTACGCTCCTTGTCGGTTCCACCGTTATACGTATGAGGCGCCCATTGGTTACCCATGTCGCCGCTAGGCATATCCTGCCAAACCAGCATACCTTCCTTATCGCAATGATAGTACCAGCGGGCCGGCTCTACCTTCACGTGCTTGCGGATCATGTTGAAGCCCCACGCTTTCGTCTTCACGATATCATACAGCAACGCCTCGTCCGTGGGAGCCGTGTAAAGCCCGTCGGGCCACCAGCCTTGATCCAGCGGGCCGTATTGGAACAGGTTCTTGTTGTTCAAGCGCATACGCATGATGCCGTTGGCGTCACGCTCGGCGGATATCTTACGGAAGGCGGTGTACGATTTCACCTCGTCCACCTTCTTGCCATTCTTCGACAAGCTCACCTTCATATCATATAAATAAGGATTGGAAGGTTCCCACAACGTAGGATTTTGCACGGCCAAGCGTAATTCTGTCCCTTGTACGCCCTTGGCGGTAGCAACCACCTGCCCCTTATCGAGCAAGCTGACCTCCACGATGTCCGACACCGGGGAGTCGGAACAAGCCCCGACCGTCACGCTCATCACGCCATTATCGATATTCGGGATCGCCTTGATAGAGGTGATATGCGAGGAAGCGACCGGCTCCAGCCATACGGTCTGCCAGATTCCGGTGACCGGCGTATACCAGATTCCCTCCGGGTTGGCCACTTGCTTTCCACGGGGTTGGTAGCCTTTATCGCTCGGGTCCCATACACGCACCACCAGCTTATGCGTACTTTTGCCATTCAGATAGGGAGTGATATTCAAGGAAAACGGGGTAAAGCCTCCCGTGTGGGAACCGATCAGGATATCATTCACGAACACGTCCGCTTTCCAATCCACGGCGCCGAAGTTCAACAAGATATCTTTTCCTTTCCATGAGGAGGGCACCGTAAAGGTTCGTTTATACCACAACTCATTCTTCTCCCCCACTTCTTTTTGCACGCCGGACAAGGAGGATTCCACGGCGAACGGCACCAAGATATTCCCATCGAAACTCGTCGGCTCCACCTGTCCTTTCGGAAGGATAGCGTATTCCCACTCGCCGTTCAAATTCTGCCAATCCGCACGTTCCATCCCGGGGCGTGGATATTCTGGCAATACATTCCGGGGATCTACTTTCTCAGCCCAGTCCGTCTTGATCTTGTCTCCGGCGGGCTTCCACTGCGCCCCGGCGCTACAAATCGTTGCGAACGCACAAAAGGCTAACAATAATTTTCTCATGATATTATTTACATTTTGAATTGATAATACACTTTCAAGTGACAAAGATAGTAGAAAATATCCAAAATCCACATCGTCTTCGAATACCAATAGGAGAACCGTACCCAAATCGATCTAACCATAAAATGCCCGGAATATCTCTTGTGACAGAATCTCACAAGATAAGGTTATTGTATTTTTTAATGTTCCTATTTTACATCAATATCATTTCCGGAAAAACACGTACGTGAATTTCCCAAAACACGTACGACTTTTCGGAAAAACATGTACGTGTTTCGACGCAAACATTACGATGTTTTTACGACTCTGATTTTCAACCCCTTGAAAACACGACCTGATTTTCTGCTTATTGTAAAATTCTTCTTATTCAAGGATACCCGGAAAAGGAGAAGTAATGGCACGACCTATTAAAAAGGAGCCGGATTATGTCCCGCTCGACACGGATTTACTAAGCAACCGTAAAATCCGTCAAATAAAGCGCAAATACGGATCTGACACTTTTCTATTATATATTGCCCTGCTTTGTGACATCTATGCCAATGGCTATTATATCACGGCTTACAAGGAAGAGCGTGAGCTTGCCTTTCTCCGCAAGGTATTCCAGCAATACAAGGCCGGTTACCCGCTGGAACGCCTTTATCCCGCCCGTGTCTACCAGTCCTTGCAAGAGCGGGGATTGATACACGATACCCCCGAGGAGAAACGCCACGCCATGAGCCTCTTCGCCCATTGGAGACCACCGGGTCACCTGCCCATCAGCGAGGACTATCGGCTGACGATGGTGCGACAGCAAGCCATGGCGTGGTTGCTGCGGAGGTATTTCGATGGGCTGATAGCTAAAGAGAAAGCATAAGAACGAGTAGTATACACTTGCATATCTGTTAATAATTCGCCAATAAAAACATTGATTTACAAAATATATAGTTATATTTGCATCGTCATGTGGCTATAGCGTTAGCCGAAAAGCATGGCGACATATTATGTATTAGAGCATCGAGTGTTATTCTAGGCATTGTCAAACATCCCTAAAAGCAAAGTCAACTAGAATAACAAACTTCATGCTCACGCTGTTGTATTATCTCAAATATACAATAATGGCGTGAGCTGTCGTTTGTTATAGTTGACAAAGGTATGGGGATACCTGACAAGCCTATAACAATATAACGGCAGCTTCACGCTTTTTTTTTGTGTCTGCCCATAAAAACTCTATTTCTCCAATAATTATACATTTGGCCTATAATTAATCGAATTTAACAACATGGCTTTTCAGAGGAAAAGCTTGGTTATTTAGTTAAATAAAAAAAGAGCTATCTCGTTCGTGAGAATATAGGTAGCTCACTATTGTTTAACCTTTTTAATGCGTTCACATCCTATTGATGGTAGACTTGTGCCAATAGGCTATAGTTAAATTTTATCATCATTACCCATAATTTCCTTCAAACTATAATGGTATGATAAAAACTAATTGTACATTTAGGGCAATCCTATTTTAGTTGTTAACTAATTAAAACTGATTCAGAAACATGAGAACTTCTTTATTTATATTTTTCATGGTCATTTTTATTGGTTGTAGTGAAAATGACATTATCGATGAAGGGGAAAAACCAGAAGATCCTCAAGCCGAAATAGAGGTTTATTATGACCAAGAAAGTACAAGCTCAAGAAAACCTGATGCAGGCGCAAAAGTGTATTTGTATTATAACATTAATATAACGACAGCGTTTGGTGGCCTTGCATCTTATGAAGGAAATGGAATATTAAAGTATAAAAGGCATAATACAGTCATTAAGCCAGATTCTGTTTTATATACAGATTATTTAGGAAAGACTGTTTTTGATCTAAAGCCTATGGATGTGATGTCTATAGTGGCAGAAAGCTCTTATTTTCTAAATATGATAACCTATACAGTTTGCTTTCATCCAGATGAAAGCTTGAAAATAACATTTATATTCTCATAAGGCTAGGTATGCCCCTAGGTGATATAAAATGGGAACTATTCTTCTCACGCAAGAGAACACCCGGAAAGTATCGGACAAATAGACAACTCAACCCGAAAACCACCGAGGAAAGATTGTCCTCTTATTAAACTTCATCGTGCAATTTGATTATACAATTTAATAACGTACATTCGCGTACAAATAAATTAAATCTGTAGTCCGATGAGAACGCATTTACGCGAAAGCATGCTGGCGCTTCTTTTGATAGGTATCTTAGCCACGGGTTGCGATACCGGAACGAAGAAGGCTTCCGAAAACAGTATCACGTTTGATTCTATCAGCGTGGAAAAGACTTACCATTTGTTAGATAATCCGGATAATCCCAATTGCAATCTAGAGATCAAGTTCGTTTATCCCCGGAAATATTCGGATAAAGAGGTTCTTAAGAATCTACAGAGACAGTTCGTCTCCTCTTATTTCGGCGAGAATTATGAGCAATTATCCCCCGAGGAGGCGGTACGGAAATATACCGACGACTATCTGGCCGCTTATAAGGATCTGGAAGAGGATTACAAGGCTGAGGTGGCGAAATCCGACGAGACACCGGTGGGCTCTTGGTTCTCTTACTATGAGATGTCGTCGGATGATATCGCCTTCAACCAAGACGATATCATCAGCTATACGGTAAGCTTCGAGAACTATACGGGCGGAGCGCATGGCGCGCATTCCTACAATAACCATGTAGTGAACCTCAAGACCGGTAAGCCGATCACCGAGGAGGAGATATTCGTGGACAACTATCAAGACAATCTGGCGCGAATATTGGTAGATCAGATCGCCAAGCAAAACAACGTATCCGACGCCAAGGAACTGGAAAATATCGGTTTCTTTAGCGTGGACGAGATCTTCCCGAACGGGAACTTCCTCGTAGACGAGACGGGTATCACCTATTCTTTCAACGAATATGAGATAGCGGCATACGTGGTAGGCGTCACGAACGTCCATCTCCCTTACAAGGAAATCCGCTATTTGCTGCGGGATGACAGCCCGATAAGTCAGTTAATTGAAAATTGAAAATTGAGAATTGAAAATTAATGATAGATAAACCTATAAACAGATGTCCTATGGAACAAAATACGGAGAAATTTTCAATTCTCAATTCTCAATTTTCAATTCTCACATCTTATTTCCCCGATCTCACCGACCGGCAAAAAGAGCAGTACGCCGCCCTATATGACCTATATACGGATTGGAACGCCAAGATCAACGTGATCTCACGGAAGGATATCGAGAACCTATATCCGCATCACGTGCTTCACTCGCTGGGTATCACCCATATGCTGCGTTTCAAGCCGGGTTCCTCGGTGATGGATCTGGGTACGGGAGGCGGTTTTCCCGGCATCCCCTTGGCGATCTTATTCCCGGAGACCCATTTCCATCTGGTAGACAGCATCGGGAAAAAAATCAAGGTGGGACAAGCCGTGGCCGAGGCGATCGGGCTGGAGAACATATCCTTCCGCCATTGCCGGGGCGAGGAGGAAAAGCAGCTTTTCGATTTCGTGGTAAGCCGTGCCGTGATGCCTCTGGCGGATCTGGTAAAGCTCGTCCGCAAGAATATAAAGAAAGAACAGATCAACGCGTTGCCCAACGGATTGATTTGCCTGAAAGGTGGAGAGCTGGCGCACGAGATATTGCCTTTCCGGAACCAAGCGATAAGCATGGATCTGAAAGACCATTTTAAAGAAGAGTTTTTTGAAACTAAAAAAGTAGTGTACGTACCCTTATGATTACGATAAAATCTTTCGAAGTAAACTATTTCTCCGAGAATACGTATTTGCTATACGATGATACCAAGGAGGCGGTCCTTATCGATTGCGGCTGCCTGCGCAAAGAGGAACAAAAAGAAGTAAGCGACTTTATCGCCCAGAACGGGCTGACGCTGAAACGTTACCTTTGTACGCACCTCCATCTGGATCACATATTCGGTAACGAATTCATCCATGATACCTACGGATTGAGCCCGGAAGCCCATAAAGCGGACGTGGAGGGTCTTCCCTCTCCCGAGGAGCAAGCCAAGGCATTCGGCCTGCCGATGAAGGCGAAAAGCATCCCGGTAGGGAAATATCTGGTAAACGGGGAAATCATAAAGTTCGGGAAATCCGAGCTGGCGGTATTGAGCGTTCCCGGCCATTCGCCCGGAGGCTTGGCTTTCTATAACAAGAAGAACGGTTTCGTGATCGTAGGAGACTCCTTGTTCGCCGGAAGCATCGGCCGTACTGATCTATGGGGAGGCAACCAAGATGTACTGCTTGCCGCTATCAAGGACAAATTGCTGTCGTTGCCGGACGAGACCGTGGTATACCCCGGCCATGGCCCCGAGACACGAATCATTGATGAGAAATTAAATAATCCTTATTTATAAAATACTAGAATTATGGACACAAATAAGTTTGTAAACCGCCACGTGGGCATCTCAGCGGAAGATATTCCCGCTATGTTGGAGACGATTGGCGTGAAGTCTTTGGACGAGTTGATCGATCAGACCATTCCGGCCAACATCCGTTTGAAAGAGCCGTTGAACCTCCCGGAGGCCATGACGGAACGTGAGTTCGCCGAGCATATCGCCGAGCTGGCCTCCAAGAACGAGGTATTCACCTCTTATATCGGTATGGGTTGGTACGACACGGTTTGCCCGGCCCCGATCCAACGTAACGTATTCGAGAACCCGGTTTGGTACACCTCCTATACGCCGTATCAGGCGGAAGTATCCCAAGGACGCTTGGAGGCGTTGCTGAACTTCCAGACTGTTATCTGCGAACTGACCGGATTGCCCTTGGCGAACTGCTCGCTACTCGACGAGGCGACAGCGGCAGCCGAGGCGGTTACCATGTTTCATGGTTCACGCAGCCGTGCGCAGGTGAAAGCGGAAGCCAATACGGTATTCGTTGACGAGAACGTGTTCGCCTCTACGCTGGCCGTCATCCACACCCGCATGATCCCGCAGGGCATCCAGGTGGTAGTGGGCGATTATAAGAAATTCGAGTTCACGCCGGACGTGTTCGCCGCCATCGTACAGTTCCCGAACGCGGATGGTTCGATCGAGGACTATAAGGAATTCGTGGCCCGTGCGGGCGCCGCCGGAGCCAAGGTAGGCGTAGCCGCCGACTTGATGAGCTTGGTATTGTTGACTCCTCCGGGAGAATGGGGAGCGGATGTCGTATTCGGTAGCAGCCAGCGCTTCGGTATCCCGATGTTCTACGGGGGTCCTTCCGCCGCTTTCTTCGCTACGAAGGACGATTATAAACGTACGATCCCGGGACGTATCATCGGTATCTCCAAGGACGCTTACGGCCATCCGGCTTATCGCTTGGCTTTGCAGACCCGCGAGCAACATATCAAACGTGAGAAGGCTACGTCCAATATCTGTACGGCTCAGGCGTTGTTGGCTACCATGGCCGGATTCTACGCCGTATATCATGGAGCGGAGGGGTTGCGTAACATCGCCGGACGGATTCATTCCACGGCCGGATTCTTGGCCAAGGAGTTGGAGAAACTGGGATATACGCAATTAAACAAGGATTATTTCGATACCTTGAAGATACAGCTTCCCGCGCACGTGTCGGTGAACGCGCTGCGTGAGATCGCCTTGGAGTGCAAGGTGAACTTGCGTTACTTCGAGGCCGGACAAGTAGGCGTCAGCATAGACGAGACGACATTGCCTACGGACATAGGCGTATTATTATACATCTTCGCCGGCGCCGCAGGTAAAGACTATATGCTGGACGAGTCTATCCCGGCCCAGACTTATTTCGACGCTAAATTCGCCCGTACCTCCGATTTCTTGCAGCAAGACGTATTCAAGAAATATCATACGGAGACCGAGTTGATGCGTTACATCACCCGTTTGGGACGAAAGGATGTTTCCTTGGCCCAATCCATGATCTCGCTGGGATCTTGCACGATGAAGCTAAACCCGGCTTCTACGATGTTGCCGCTTAGCCGTGCGGAATTCATGAATATCCACCCGTACGCTCCAGAGGAGCAAGTGGAAGGCTATACGGAGCTGATCGAGAACCTGTCTTCTTACTTATGCACGATCACGGGCTTCAAGGGCTGTACGTTGCAACCGAACTCCGGCGCCGCTGGCGAGTACACGGGTCTTCGTGTGATCCGTGCTTATCAGGAAAGCATCGGCCAAGGCCATCGTGATATCGTTTTGCTTCCGGCTTCCGCCCACGGAACCAACCCGGCCAGCGCTATCCAATGCGGGTATAAGACCGTAACCGTTAAATGCGACGAGAATGGTAATATCGATCTGGAAGATTTCCGTGCGAAAGCCGAGGAGAACAAGGAGCGTTTGGCTGCCAGCATGATTACCTATCCGTCTACGCATGGTATCTTCGAGGTGGACATCAAGGAGATGTGCGACATCGTTCACGCTTGCGGAGGACAGCTTTATATGGATGGCGCCAACATGAACGCGCAGGTTGGATTGACAAATCCGGGTACGATCGGCGCCGATGTATGTCACTTGAACCTGCATAAGACCTTCTCTTCTCCTCACGGAGGTGGTGGTCCCGGCGTAGGCCCGATCTGCGTGGCCGAGCATCTGGTTCCGTTCTTGCCGCAGCATCCGGTGCTTTGGGGCAGCGACTTGAATACGGTATCCGCGGCTCCTTATGGTAGCGCCGGTATCCTGCCGATCACGTACGCTTACATCCGCTTGCTGGGTACGGAAGGTCTTGAGACAGTGACGAAGACGGCCATCTTGAACGCCAATTACTTGGCCGCTAAGTTTAAGGATACGTACGGTATCGTTTATACCGGAGCGACAGGCCGTGTAGGTCATGAGTTGATCTTGGAATGCCGCACGGTAAAAGAGCGTTCGGGCATCGACGAGGGCGATATCGCCAAGCGTTTGATGGACTTCGGCTACCACGCTCCTACCCTATCTTTCCCGGTACACGGCACCTTGATGGTAGAGCCGACCGAGAGCGAGAGCAAGGCCGAGCTGGATCGTTTCGTAGAGGTAATGGAATGTATCTGGAACGAGATCAAGGAGGTGGAGGAAGGCAAGGCTTCGAAGGAGGACAACGTCTTGAAGAACGCCCCGCATCCGGAATACGAGGTGACCGCCGACGAGTGGAAACACGCGTATCCCCGCACGAAGGCCGCCTTCCCGCTGGAATGGTTGCACGACAGCAAGTTCTGGATTAACGTAGCCCGTGTAGATAACGCTTATGGCGATCGTAACTTGATCCCGACTTTATGCGCTTGCGAGATATGAAGAAGCTCTTTATCGCTTTGGCGGCCGTCGCTCTGACGGCTTGCGTCAAGGCGCCCGAGAAAACAGTCAAGGTCTACGCATGGCAAGGCGAAGGTGAGAATACCACCGAGCAAACCTTACAAGCGGACTTTAGTAAATGGCATGCTCATGGAGTAGACGGGATGTGCTACAACGCCGGCCACGACACGGAGAAAATCCAGCGTGCCGCCAAAGCGGCCCATGCCAATGGCATGGAATACCATGCGTGGATTCCTGCCATGTTGCAACATGGATTAGACTCCACCCTCTACGCCGTAAACCGGAAAGGCGAGTCGGCCTATTCCGTACAGGCATATGTCCCTTATTACAAATGCCTGTGCCCGAACCAAGAAGGTACGGCGGAGTTCTTGCTGGATCTATATGGCAAGGTAGCCGATATCCCGGAGGTGGATTATATCCATCTGGATTATATCCGTTACGTGGATGTCATCCTGGCCCGCGGACTTTGGGAAAAATACGGCTTGGTGATGGACGAGGAATATCCTACGGCGGACTATTGCTACTGTGACAAATGCGTGGCCGATTTCAAGGCCGCTACCGGTATCGATATCAAATCCGTAGAGGATCCTTCCAAATGCGCGGAATGGGCGCAGTTCCGTTGCGACCTGATCACGAAATTGGTAAATCGCATCGCCGACGAGGTTCACGGCAAAGGCAAAAAAGTGAGCGCCGCCGTATTCCCGGGGCCGGACTCTCACGCTAAATGGATGGTTCGTCAAGAATGGAATAAATGGAATATCGACGCTTTCTTCCCGATGAATTATAACGATTTCTATCTGGAGGACGCTTCTTGGCTGGCTCCGATCGTGAAAGAGGAAGTAGCCGCCGTGCAAGGCAAGAAGCCGGTTTATAGCGGTCTGTTCATCTGCGAGGATTGGCAGAACAAGGCGAATATCAAGGACCCGGAAGGCCATGGACTGATCCCGTCCGAGATCGAGGAGGCCGTAAGAGGCTCCATGGAGAACGGAGCGGCTGGCGTGGCGTTGTTTACGCCGGGCAACATGACGGATGAGCATTGGAAAGCTTTCGATAAGGCGATCCACCAACCGTATACCGTAAAGCCCTAATTCGTAATTACTATACGATAAAACAAAGACAAGGAGGCGCAGCTCTTCATTTTCTCACCTGCGCCTCCTCTTTTACTTATCCATCTAATCTATCTTACTAATAAAAATATCATGACAACTAAGAAACAAGAGAAAATCAAGTTCAGTAAAGCATTCTGGGTAGCGAACACCGTCGAGTTGTTCGAGCGAGCCGCTTATTATGGCGTATTTATCGTCATCACCCTTTATCTTAGCCGCATCTTAGGCTTTAACGACATTCAGGCCGCTAGCATCGCCGGTATCTTTTCCGCTTGTCTGTATCTGCTGCCCACGTTCGCCGGAGCGTTGGCCGATAAGATCGGTTTCCGCAACTCGATGCTACTGGCTTTCACTTTGTTAACTTGTGGCTATCTAGGACTGGCTGTTTACCCTACTTGGCTTCAATCCGCCGGACTGGTTGAATACAGCACGACGACTACCTTTACGGGATTGCTGGAGAGCAATCTTCAGTACGGCATTATCCCTATCATGGCCTTGATCGTATGCGGCGGGGCTTTTATCAAGAGCGTTATCTCCGGCACGGTCGCTAAAGAGACTACGCCGGAAACCCGTGCGAAGGGCTTCTCTATCTTCTACGCGATGGTAAATATCGGGGCCTTCTCCGGGAAGACCATCGTGAAGCCGCTTCGTGAGGCGTTGGGCAACGAAGGTTTGATTACCTTGAACTATTTCTCGGCGAGCATGACCTTCCTTGCCTTGCTAGCCATCTGGTTCTTCTACAAAAGCGCTCAGCATTCGGGCGAGGGCAAGACGTTCGGGCAGATCTGGAACGCCTTGATCAAGGTTTGTAGTAACGGACGGCTCATTACATTAATCATCATTATCACCGGATTCTGGATGGTACAACACCAGCTGTATGCCACGATGCCAAAATATGTGCTTCGTTTGGCCGGCGAGGGAGCCTCTCCTTCTTGGTATGCCAACGTAAACCCTTTAGTCGTAGTTCTGACAGTCAATCTAGTAACACAGATGATGCGGAAGCGGACAGCGCTTACCTCCATGACGGTGGGTATGTTTATCATGCCGGTGTCCGCTCTTTGCATGGCATCCGGTAATATGCTGGATACTAATTCCTTGATCCTAGGGATGCATCCCGTAGCCTTCATGATGGTGGTGGGTATCGTCTTCCAAGGGCTGGCGGAGACGTTCATTTCCCCTCGCTTTCTCGAGTATTTCTCCTTGCAAGCACCCAAGGGAGAGGAAGGTCTCTATCTTGGATTCAGCCATTTGCATTCTTTCCTCTCCTCTATCTTCGGATTCGGGCTATCCGGTTTCCTTTTAAGCAAGTATTGCCCGGAGCCAACCCTGTTCGCCTCTCACGAGGAATGGCTGGCGGCAAGCGCGAACGCCCATTACATCTGGTATTACTTCGGTGCGATCGCCTTGGTATCCGCCGTAGCGTTGATCGTGTACGGACAAGTCGTAAAGAGGCTGGATAGCCAAAAGATTTGACCCAGTAAAACTACGAGGTCAAATCCATTACCTTTGATTTGACCTCGTAGTTCTAAAATATCTAATCCAATCACATGGATTTGACCTTTAAGGCTTGCGATATCCAATCATAATCCGTAGATTTGACCCGGAAGAATCGCAAGATCAAATCCTTGAGAAAAAACAACCTTAAAACAGATCATCATGGAAGAAACATTCAAGAGAATCCCCCCGGAAGATGTCTTTATCACCGTCTTCAAGCGTAAACCCACCGAAGAAGAGCTTTGGATGGGCGTCCCTCCCGACTTCGACGGCAACCGCCCCTCGGGCAACAACCTGATCGATCTCTTCGCCTATCTCATCCGCAAGTACGGCCGGATGGACACCAGCGAATACGCCCGCATAATGCAACTCAAGACCAGCGAGCTCCGGGGCGCCATCCTCGCCATCGGCGGCATGTCGGCGATGGAATGGCGCAACCGCTACCTTCTCCTCGAAGCTCAGGAGCTGATGGAGCGGACGGACATGAGCATCACCGCGATCGCCGCCAAGCTGGGTTTCTCGCAGCCCTCGGTATTCTCCAAGTTCTTCCGCACGCTGACGAAATCGCAGCCTTGGGAATGGCGCATCGAGAAAAAAAAACCGGGCTCAAACCGGAAGAGAACCTATCATTGCTACGAGTAATCAGCAGGCAATACATGCTCAAACACACGCCAAGTGTGCAATTTCCTCCGCAAAGTTCTTTGTTATAAAGAATGTTTGATTACTTTTGCACCTCGAGATTAACAAGAAAGTAGAAGTATTACATCAATATAAAAATCTAATATTCCTATATAATATGAGTTTAAGAATTATAGTTTTAGCGAAACAGGTCCCGGATACACGAAACGTGGGAAAGGACGCCATGAAGGCGGACGGTACGATCAATCGCGCCGCCTTGCCCGCGATCTTTAACCCGGAAGACCTGAACGCGTTGGAACAAGCGTTACGCTTGAAAGACGCTTACCCCGGGACGACAGTTACGCTGCTGACGATGGGCCCGGGACGTGCCGCCGAAATCATCCGCGAGGGTTTGTATCGTGGTGCTGACGGCGGTTTTTTGTTGACCGACCGTGCGTTTGCCGGAGCCGACACGTTAGCCACATCCTATGCGCTTGCCACGGCTATCAAGAAAATCAACGATTATGATATTATCATCGGTGGTCGCCAAGCGATCGACGGCGATACGGCACAGGTAGGTCCGCAAGTCGCTGAGAAATTAGGACTGACCCAGATCACGTATGCCGAGGAAATCCTAAACGTTGATAAGGAGGCCGGACGTATCACCGTAAAACGTCATATCGACGGGGGTGTCGAGACCGTGGAAGGTCCGCTTCCTATCGTTATCACCGTGAACGGCTCCGCCGCTCCCTGCCGTCCCCGCAACGCGAAGTTGGTACAAAAGTACAAACACGCCATGGGTAAACAGGAACGGGCCGTGCAACCCGCCTGTCACCAGGACGGTACGCCGACTCTTCGCTACCCGGAATTGTACGAGACCCGCCCGTATTTGGATATTCAAGAATGGAGCGTAGCCGACGTGAATGGTGACTTGGTTCAATGCGGCCTTAGCGGTTCGCCGACGAAGGTAAAAGCGATCGAGAATATCGTCTTCCAAGCCAAGGAAAGCAAGACCATCTCCAGCGCCGACCAAGAAGTAGAGGATTTGATTGTCGAACTGTTAGCTAACCACACCATCGGATAAGATTATGAACAACGTATTTGTATATTGTGAGACAGAAGGCACGAACGTTGCCGATGTAAGTCTTGAGCTTCTGACTAAAGGTCGTAAGCTAGCCAATCAATTGGGCTGTGGGCTGGAGGCGATCGTTGCCGGGTCCGGCCTTGAGGGTGTAGAGAAACAAGTATTGCCTTTTGGCGTCGACAAGGTTCATGTGTTCGACGCTCCGGGTCTGTTCCCTTATACGTCACTTCCTCATTCCTCTATCTTGATCAATTTGTTCAAGGAGGAGAAACCGCAGATTTGCTTGATGGGCGCTACGGTGATCGGTCGTGACTTGGGCCCTCGTGTATCCTCGGCCTTGACAAGCGGCTTGACGGCCGATTGTACCTCTTTGGAGATCGGCTCGCACGAGGACAAGAAAGCGGGTATCACCTACGAGAACTTATTATATCAGATCCGTCCGGCGTTCGGTGGTAACATCGTAGCCACGATCATCAACCCGGAACATCGCCCGCAAATGGCGACCGTTCGTGAGGGCGTGATGAAAAAGGAAGTCCTTGACGAGAATTATAAAGGTGAAGTGATCCGCCACGACGTAGCGAAGTATGTCCCCGAGACAGACTATGTGGTGAAAGTGATCGACCGTCATGTAGAGAAAGCGAAGCACAACCTGAAAGGCGCTCCGATCGTAGTGGCCGGAGGTTATGGCGTAGGCTCTAAGGAGAACTTTAATTTATTGTTCGATTTGGCGAAAGAGCTTCACGCCGAGGTAGGCGCCAGCCGTGCGGCTGTCGATGCCGGTTTCTGCGACCACGATCGTCAGATCGGTCAGACCGGTGTCACGGTGCGTCCGAAATTATATATCGCTTGCGGTATCTCCGGGCAGATCCAGCATATCGCCGGCATGCAAGACGCCGGTATCATCATTTCGATCAATAATGATGAGAACGCCCCGATCAACACGATCGCCGATTACGTAATCAATGGTACGGTAGAAGAGGTGATTCCTAAGATGATTAAGTATTACAAAAAGAACAGTAAGTAAGATTATGGCTAATTTCTATACAGATAATCCCAGCTTGAAGCATCATCTTCACCATCCGTTGATGAAGCGTATCGTAGAGCTGAAAGAGCGCGGCTATGCCGACAAGGATACATACGATTATGCTCCGATCGATTTCGAGGACGCAATGGATAGCTACGAGAAAGTATTGGAGATCGTTGGTGAGATTTGCGGGGAAATTATCGCCCCGAACGCTGAGGGCGTAGACCATGAGGGCCCCACGGTAGCGAACGGACGTGTCACGTACGCTTCCGGGACACAGCAAAACCTCGATGCCGTTCGCAAGGCCGGCTTGATGGGTATCGCTATGCCTCGCCGCTACAATGGGTTGAATTTCCCGATCGTCCCTTACATCATGGCCGCCGACTTGGTTTCCCGTGCCGACGCCGGTTTCGAGAACCTTTGGGGTCTACAAGATTGTGCCGAGACCTTATACGAGTTCGGCAACGAGGATCAACGCCAACGTTACATCCCTCGTGTTTGCGACGGAGAGACCATGTCTATGGACTTGACGGAGCCGGACGCAGGTTCCGACCTTCAATCCGTTATGTTGAAAGCTTCTTACAACGAGGCTGACGGTTGCTGGTATCTGAACGGCGTAAAGCGTTTCATCACGAATGGCGACGCTGACATCCATTTGGTATTGGCCCGTTCCGAGGAAGGTACGAAGGATGGACGTGGCCTTTCCATGTTCATCTACGACAAGCGCAATGGTGGCGTGAATGTCCGTCGTATCGAGAACAAAATGGGTATCAAAGGCTCTCCTACTTGCGAGTTGGTATTCAAGAACGCGAAAGCCGAGCTTTGCGGTGATCGTAAGCTAGGTTTGATCAAATATGTAATGGCTTTGATGAACGGTGCCCGTCTGGGTATCATGGCTCAAGCCGTAGGACTTAGCGAGGCTGCCTATCGTGAGGCTTATGCTTACGCCTTGGATCGTAAACAGTTTGGTAAGTCTATCATCGAGTTCCCGGCGATCGCTGAGATTATCGCCTTGATGCGTGCGAAAGCGGATGCTTCCCGTTCTATGTTATACGAGACCGCCCGTTTCGTTGACGTCTACAAAGCGTTGGATGATATATCCAAGGAACGTAAACTGACTCCGGAAGAACGTCAAGAATTCAAGAAGTACAGCAAGCTCGCGGATGCTTTCACCCCGATGGGTAAAGGCATGACTACCGAGTACGCAAACCAGAACGCTTACGACGCTATCCAAGTTCACGGAGGTTCCGGTTTCATGAAGGACTACGCTTGCGAACGTATCTACCGGGATGCCCGCATCACGAATATCTATGAGGGTACCACCCAATTGCAAGTCGTAGCGGCCATCCGCCACGTCACCACGGGTACTTACTTGAACCAGATTCGTGAATACCAAGCGATCGAGTATAAGCCGGAATTAGAGGCTCTGAAGAACAAACTTGCCGCTATGACCGAGAAGTATGAGAAAGTGGTAGCCAAGGTTACGGAGACAAAGGATAACGAATATATTGACTTCCAAGCTCGCCGTATGGTCGAGGCAGCCGCTCATTGCGTATTCGGCTACTTGCTATTGCAAGACGCAAACAAAGATGACAGCTTCCGCCGTTCCGCCGAGGTTTATGTAAACTACGGACAAGCTGAGATTGATAAGATCGAATCCTTCATCAACAACTTCAATCGTGAGGACTTAGCTTATTACAAACAACAGTAAATAGGTTTTCCTAGGATAAAATGAGGCGAGGATCAGTTACAGGTTCTCGCCTTATTTTTTTAACCGCCAAAGTACCCATTGCATACCGCCACGTAAAGACAGATACCAAAGGAAAGCCATCCATAAGGCATGATTCCCCATCGATTGATAAAACAAGTAATACATAATAAAGAAAGTGCCCGAGGCCACAAGCATCGAGTAAAGCATCTGGCGTGTGGCCGTGGCACCGATAAAGATACCGTCCCAAAGGAAAGCGGAGAATCCACATAAAGGAATCGCCAACACCCAATAGAAATAATCCCCGGAAGCTTCAATGACTGAGGTATCGTTCGTCAATAATCCCAGAAAATTCTTCCCTCCCAACGCATAAAGGATCGTGAAAGACAATGAGAGGCCGATTCCCCATAGGAACAATAAGCGAATGCATTTACGTAACCCCACATCGTTTTTGGCTCCAATAAAGCGACCGGCTAATGCCTCTCCCGCATAAGCGAATCCATCCATTATATAAGAGAACAAGGTAAATAACTGCATCAACAAGGTGTTTACGGCTAATATCACATCCCCTTGTCTCGCACCTGTAGAAGTAAAGAAAGTCGTAACAGCGACCAAGCACAAGGTCCGGAAAAATATATCACTATTGACTGAGAAGAAGCGACGCATCGCCTCCCTACCCCAAAGCCCGTTCCAATCAATATACGCTTTCAAACGTTTATAATATTTCAACCAAAGAGCAAACGCCATGAGGAGACCCGCATATTGGGCGATCAGTGTTCCCAACGCTACGCCTTCCACCTTCATACCCAGCACAAACACGAAACATAGGCTGGCCACAATATTCACGATATTCTGCGCGATAGCGATAAACATCGGGAAACGAGAATTCTGCATACCGATAAACCAACCGGCAAAGCCATATAACCCCAATACAGCCGGCGCTCCCCAGATACAGATATTAAAATAGAGAGAGGCCCATTGTTTTACCTCCTCCGTTGCGTCGATCAAAGTAAACGCAACCTTCAAGATAGGGTATTGAAGTATCAAAAGCCCCAAAGATATCAGGAAACCAACCCCGACAGACCGGAATAAGATCCGGGTAACTTCCGTCAAATCCCGTTTCCCGTACGCTTGGGAAGTCATACCGCTTGTCCCCATACGGAGAAACCCGAATATCCAGTAGATAATATTAAACAGCATCCCGCCTACAGCGATCGCCCCGATGTACGAAGCAGATCCAAGATGTCCCACGATCGCCACATCTATCAATCCCAATAAAGGTACGGTTATATTGGAAATAATAGAAGGTATCGCCAGTTGAAGTATTTTCTTATTCATATTAAATAGTGTCTAAATACGATATCGTTATCTCTTAAAACTCTCTTTCAGACTGATCAACGAAGGGATAAAAAAGGATATAATACCTATCAAACATAAAAAGCCCCCACTTATTATAAAGGTATTTCCAAGCCCGATAGAATCCGCCAAAAAGCCGGTACTCAAAAGACCGATCATCGAAGGAAGCATACTAAAGCTCATGTAAAAAGAGAATACCCTTCCCATAACTCCCGGATCAATGCGAGATTGGATAACCGTAGTAAAAGTAGCAAAATACAGGGAACCACAAACACCTCCTAAAGCCGTCAGCACCGCAAACCAGATAAAACCGGATACCGGTAACAACCCGGAAAACAAGAATGTCAATCCCAACGCTATATACATCCCATTAATCAACAGGATCTCATTCCAACGATATTTCTTAAGCCCCAGTAAAGCACCCGCGAGCAAGGCTCCTCCACCCCATGAAACCTCGACCAAACTCACTTGGAAAGCATTTCCGGCAAAGTGATTCAACGTCATCAACGGGAATAAGACACTTACCGGCATAATCACGAATGTAGCCAATATAGACAATAGGAATAACCACGATAGCCCATATTGGTTACGGACTTCCATAATCGCCTCTTTCGCCTCTCTCCAAAGATGCAATTCTGAATTTCGTTCCTCATGAGAAGGATCGGGAATAAAGACAAAGCAGAGCGATAGACAAGCGAACGCCGCTCCAGCCACATCCAATAAGAGGATATTCGTCATCTTCATCATCGTTATGAATAGACCGGCCAAAGCGGGCCCGGCGATATTACACACCGACTGGATCACCTGATTAATCCCAGCTATGCGCATCAACTCTGATTTTGGAGCCAGCAAAGGAACAGAAGCTTGCATAGCGGGCATATGAAAGGCAGAACCTACGGAACGAAGGGCCAATAACACATATATATGACTAATCTTAGCCAAATCAAAATAAAACAAGACCGCCAATATCAACGTACAAAAAGCAATAAAGCTATCTGCCATAATCATCACCCGCTTCCTTTTCCACCGGTCGATAAAGATCCCCGTGAAAAGCCCCAAAACAGATTGAGGTAACAAAGCGGCCATCGTAGCAAATGCCAATACCTCAGCGGAACCTGTCTCCAGACTCAACCACAAGACTATCGCGAAATTAACAATCGAACTTGTCAGTATAGATAAGAACTGCCCCGTCCAAATAATGGCAAATACTCGCTTCCAGTTATCCATATAAACGTGTTTGTATTAAAAAAACGAAGGCCGCGAGATTCACATCCGACGGCCTCCTACACTAACCCTTAACTTTAACCAATGAAAAACAATAATCTACTACATTTATTTCAATGCAGCTAAAGCCGCATCGTAATTCGGTTCGGTAGTAATCTCGGGAACAAGTTCCTCATAAACCACCTTACCAGCTCCATCGACCACTATCACGCCACGGGCTAATAACCCTTTCAGCGGACCGTCTACCAGAAGCATCCCATACTTATCCTCAAAACATGAACACCGGAACACTGACAATGTAATCACTTTATCAATACCTTCCGTAGTACAGAAACGTCCATGCGCAAAAGGTAAATCTTTAGAAACAGCTAATACCACCGTATCCGGATGCGAAGCGGCTTCTTTATTGAAGCGTCTTACCGATGCCGCACATACACTTGTATCCAAGCTCGGAAAAACATTTATCACCACTTTCTTTCCTTTCAAGTCGCTTAGCGACAATTCGGATAAATCACTTTTTACACCCTTAAAGTCCGGAGCCTCTGTCCCAACTTTTGGCAACTCGCCGTTCGTATGAATCTCGTTACCTTTTAATGTTACTTTTGCCATCTTTGTATGTAAATTAAATAGTCTTACTTTAAGTTGGCTGCGCAAATATAAGCAGCTTTCTGTCGATAAAACAAACGAAAATAAACAATGTTTTTTCATTTAACTCTATTTAACTACTGTTGCAAAATACAGATTACCTATCTTTGACGTCAAAATTAAAAACAGATGGATTGGATTATTATCGGCGGACTTCTTATAATCATCGTGACGCAAATCCTTTTGCGTCCTAAACAGCTAAATAATAACAAAGAAGACCTAGAAAAGTTACTAAACGAGATACAACGCTCGTTCGACCGTATCGAGAAAAACTTTAGGGAGGACTTCCGCCTGAACCGGGAAGAAAGCCGGTTAGTAGCAAAAGATAACCGAGAAGAGCTGGCTCGTTCCATGAATGAGTTCAAGGAAGCCTTCGAACGTGGAATCGATTCTTTTAACAGGTTGCAGAAAGAGAAATTCGCCGCCTTGGACGAACGCCAACAGAGATTAGTGGATAACACGGAAAAAAGGCTGGAAGAGATCCGAGTCACCGTAGACGAGAAACTTCAAAAGACATTGAATGACCGTATCGGGCAATCTTTCCGTTTAGTCACCGAACAATTAGAAAGTGTACAAAAAGGACTGGGCGAGATGCAAACCTTAGCACAGGATGTAGGAGGATTAAAACGGGTACTTAGTAATGTTAAGACCCGGGGAAATATCGGGGAGATCCAACTCAGTATGTTATTGGAGCAGTTATTGGCACCAGAGCAATACGAGGCGAATGTACATACCCGGAAAGGTTCGGATGCGGTCGTTGAATTCGCAGTCAAGCTCCCCGGGCGGGATGATGCCCGAGAATTCGTATACCTTCCCATAGATGCTAAATTCCCGAAAGATGTATACGAACAGCTCCTAGACGCTTACGATGCCGCAGATTCCCAAGCGATCGAGACAGCCGGAAAATTATTGGAGACAACGATCAAGAAGATGGCTAAAGATATTTCGGACAAATATCTGGCACCTCCCGCCACGACCGATTTCGGCATTATGTTCCTGCCGTTCGAGGGCATTTACGCCGAGGTCGTACGCCGTTCCGCTTTATTGGAGGACTTGCAACGAAACTACAAGGTAGTCGTAACAGGTCCCACTACCCTAGCGGCCATACTAAACAGTTTACAAATGGGCTTCCGTACATTGGCGATCCAAAAGCACTCAGGGGAGGTATGGACGATCTTAGGGGCCGTGAAAAAAGAATTCGAGAAAGTAGGCGGTATGCTCGAGAAAGCCCAAAAGAACTTGCAAACCGCCAGCGGGCAAATAGAAGAGGTTTTAGGTACCCGTACCCGTGCCATCCAACGTAAACTCAAAGACGTAGATACGCTTAGTGACCATGAGGCCCGGGCTATCCTTCCCGAGATCGGAATATTAACTGAAGAAGACGAAAAAGCAGAATCATGAAAAAGAGACAAATACCCCACACTTACGTAATTATCTTTTACATTATCTTATTTTGCGCCATATTGACATGGATTATTCCCGGTGGGCAATATACGGAAAGTATCAGCCCGGACAGAGAGCGAACCGTTGTATATGAATCCGTGGAAAGCGTACCCCAGACTTGGGAGGTACTCTCCGCCTTTTATAAAGGATTTGTAGACAAGGCGGATATCATTGTCTTTATCCTTATCATCGGCGGGGCATTCTGGATCGTGAACGACAGTAAGGCATTTGATATCGGGACAGTCAGTTTCCTACGGAAAGCACGCAAAATGGAGAACAACCCCATCCTTCGTAAAATAGGCATAGATAATTTCTTATTGACCGCCATCATGCTACTTTTCAGTATATTCGGGGCCGTATTCGGGATGAGTGAGGAGACCATCGCTTTTTGTCTGGTCTTGGTCCCGATGGCGATATCTATGGGATACGATTCCATAACCGGCGTATGTATGGTTTTTATAGCGGCGGGATTAGGTTTCGCCGGAGCGATTTTAAACCCTTTCACTATCGGTATAGCGCAAGGCTTAGCAGGAATTCCTCTTTTTTCCGGCATCGAGTATCGTATCGTTTGTTGGTGTATTATCAATGTGGTAGGCTTCACATGGATATTGCGTTATGCCGCCAAGGTAAAAAAGAACCCTCAATTGTCACCAGTCTATGAGGATGATCAATACTGGAGAGACCTACATAATACCCATTCTTTGGAAATCGTGTACAGGACCCCGAAAGCCGCATGGGTCAGTTTTATCCTATTGGCAATCATCTTAGCGGTCTTTTCTGTCTATTATCCCCAGACATCCTTAGAAATCGGGAATAGTGTAATCGAGGGACTTCCCTTAATCCCGATTCTTAGCGTAGCGTTCATAATCAGTTCGATATTCACTCTGCGGAAAACCGTACATTTATATATATTGAACCTTTTATTCTTCACGATCTTTTTCCTGATAACAGGCGTAATGGGCTATGGATGGTACATTATGGAAATAGCGACTTTATTCTTCGCCTTGGGCATAGCGGCGGGAATCGCCAATGGACGCGATCCGAATGAGCTTGTGAAACTATTCTTAGAGGGTTGCAAGGATATTATGAGCGCCGCCTTGGTTGTCGGTTTGGCAGGAGGTATCATCGTAATCCTACAAGAAGGCAAAGTGATCGATACGATTCTCTTTAACCTAGCGAAAGGGATGGAAGGCTTGGGGCAAGTAGCTACGGTCGGGATGATGTACGTTATCCAGACGCTTATCAATTTAGTTATTCCTTCCGGAAGCGCCAAAGCGGCCCTTACCATGCCTATCATGGCCCCATTCTCGGAGTTGATCGGTTTATCCAAGCAGGCCACCGTCATGGCCTTTCAGTTTGGTGATGGCTTCACGAACCTGATAACTCCCACATCAGGTGTCCTGATAGCGGTTCTAGGAGTAAGCCGTATCCCGTATGATAAATGGTTCAAATGGGCATGGAAGTTCATCCTTGTCCTAGTGATCCTAGGATTCCTATTATTGATCCCAACGGTATTGATCCCGATGAACGGCTTTTAATCGATATAGCTTTGCGCCTTCCGCAATAGGCTTCCGTGATCCATCACGCCGGAAGAGCGCCATACGATCTCACCTTTCTTAAAGATGATCAAAGTGGGTACGGATTGGATCCTCAACTGTGTGGCAAGTGCTTCGTTCTTATCTACATCAATTTTAAGGACACGCACTTGTCCCGCCAACTCCTTCCCCAATGCCTCGACCGTCGGACTCAACACCTTACACGGGCCGCACCATGTCGCAAAAAAATCCACCAATACAGGTTTATCCCCTTTAATGATATCGTCGAATGTTTCCATCTTACCTACTCTTTATATATTTACAATCTGTTTAATCTCAACCATAGGGAACCAAGCCCCATAGTTTCCAGCTTAAGCCTATCAAAAACAAATGTACGAAATTAAATCATTTATCTAAGACCTAAACAACACGGCTCTTTCATTTACCCATCCGTTTCAGCAGGCCGGAATGCATGGATCTCAAGTAAAATTCCGCACAATAAGCTCACGAGAGAAACTTATATATAAGAAACTGATAATCAGTATTAAAAAATAGGATAATCTTTCCAAAAAAAATAAAAAAGCCGTGCCTAAACAATCTTTTACCAGAACACCGCACCAAAATATTCCTCAATCAATGCAAATTGTCATTCTGACACTTTGCAATCTAAACGCTTGGAGAATCGATTATTTCGAGGCAAGGTACGACTTGCTTCCAAATTCGAAAATATTTTTTCACAATAATCTATTGAACAACGCATTACAAATTTTCACTGATTTATTCTAGCGAAAGATTTCGTCTTCTGTCAACCTCAGTCGGACAAACAAGCGACTTTTTATCTGAAAACAATAAGCTTTTCATCCGAAAACAATCGGATTTCCGGTCGGAAACAATAAGGATCGCAGTCGAAAACAGCATACAACGCCGTTATAAACACCTTACTATTGGATCATAATCCCTCTACAAAGCCTATTCATACACTAAAAAATGGCGAAATACGCTGTTTCCGCCTTCCTTTTCTCTCTATTTTCGCATTTCCATAAAAAGCCTTTATCAGCTAAAAGTCTCCATTTTGAGCAAAATGACAGAAAAAGAGATATTTTGATGACATAAAAGAGAATGGCTTACTTTTTGGTGTAGCTGCCCCAATATTTTGCAATATTTTATTGTGACTTGCTTTCATTTTAGTAACTTTGGACCATTGGAAACAGCTTCTCTGCGTTTTGGTTCAATGCGATTGCAGTTGTGATTTGCTTTCATTTTAGTAACTTTGAGCCATTGGAAACAGCCATAGTATAGTGATCAAAAACATCAAACGGTTGTGATTTGCTTTCATTTTAGTAACTTTGAGCCATTGGAAACAGCAGGTAACGGGCAGACCAACCATCTGCCCACGTTGTGATTTGCTTTCATTTTAGTAACTTTGAGCCATTGGAAACAGCGGTGACGGCAACTACACCATCCGGACTCAAGTTGTGATTTGCTTTCATTTTAGTAACTTTGAGCCATTGGAAACAGCGTCAAGATATTTTGCTTTGGCCGTATTAAGGTTGTGATTTGCTTTCATTTTAGTAACTTTGAGCCATTGGAAACAGCATATCGGTATCTGGTACACCGGTTTGTTAAGTTGTGATTTGCTTTCATTTTAGTAACTTTGAGCCATTGGAAACAGCTTTAACGATGAAAGATTTTATCTCACATATGTTGTGATTTGCTTTCATTTTAGTAACTTTGAGCCATTGGAAACAGCATTAACAGGTGCGGTTAAAGCATGGTGCCAGTTGTGATTTGCTTTCATTTTAGTAACTTTGAGCCATTGGAAACAGCCCACCGGCTTCTGGTTGGGATGGACGGCTGTTGTGATTTGCTTTCATTTTAGTAACTTTGAGCCATTGGAAACAGCGTTGTAATGAAATTAAGATCGAGGCGTAAGTTGTGATTTGCTTTCATTTTAGTAACTTTGAGCCATTGGAAACAGCTATCTAGTAGCTTAACTGGATAAAGCCCTGTTGTGATTTGCTTTCATTTTAGTAACTTTGAGCCATTGGAAACAGCTTACTCCATTAAGCATATACTTGTACGTTTGTTGTGATTTGCTTTCATTTTAGTAACTTTGAGCCATTGGAAACAGCACACTATTAATGAAATGATGTTAGCTAACGGTTGTGATTTGCTTTCATTTTAGTAACTTTGAGCCATTGGAAACAGCCTTCCTCGTGGCAATTTCTCCGTGATATATGTTGTGATTTGCTTTCATTTTAGTAACTTTGAGCCATTGGAAACAGCTTTTTGTAAAAAATTTCCACCTTATTCATAGTTGTGATTTGCTTTCATTTTAGTAACTTTGAGCCATTGGAAACAGCCGGTACTATCGTACCTAACGACGGGTATGGTTGTGATTTGCTTTCATTTTAGTAACTTTGAGCCATTGGAAACAGCCCTAGTGGACGTAAAGCTCGCTCAGGAAAGTTGTGATTTGCTTTCATTTTAGTAACTTTGAGCCATTGGAAACAGCATGTGTGTTGGCATAATTTATGGAGCAATGGTTGTGATTTGCTTTCATTTTAGTAACTTTGAGCCATTGGAAACAGCACATCTCCTAACTGGATGATATTCGGAAAAGTTGTGATTTGCTTTCATTTTAGTAACTTTGAGCCATTGGAAACAGCGGAATCACTACATAGTAAACTTGTATGCGGGTTGTGATTTGCTTTCATTTTAGTAACTTTGAGCCATTGGAAACAGCATGGTGATGCGCAACCGAGTTTTGTCAGTAGTTGTGATTTGCTTTCATTTTAGTAACTTTGAGCCATTGGAAACAGCATATTATCTATTAAAAACTATTAATCAATGGATTACAAAGCACATCAGAATAAAAAAAACAGATATTGTTTCCATTAAAAATCCCGCTTGACAGCGGGATTTTTCTTTTAGAACAACTCCAATTGCTGTCCAGGAGTATTCACTTCCACCGTTTTCTTTCCATAAAAAAGTTCAATATTCCCAAACTGCTTATCCGTAATACACATGATTCCGACATTCCCATGCTCCGGAAGAAAAGATTTAACTCTTTTTACATGTACGGCCGCATTCTCGCTACTAGCACAATGGCGGACATAAATAGAAAACTGAAACATCGTAAATCCATCTCTTTGTAGATTTTTCCTGAAATCCACATACGCCTTTTTCTCCTTCTTCGTCTCGGTAGGCAAATCAAACAACACAAGTACCCACATAACACGATATTCGCTAAACCGATCCATATTACATTTCCGGATAGGAGATTCTACGCAATTCGCCACTAAAGCACTTATACAGAGAAGCCGTAGTTTGCCCGACAGCCACCATCAACGGACTACGTTTTCCTGACATATAAGTTTCTAGCACAGGAATAGTAAGCAGCTGCGCTTTCAACTCTCTCGTTAGTTCCGCATAATCCACTCCCTGCTTTATGATACCACAGACCAATTGATCCACATACGGACGATAAGGCTCCATGATGTCATCTGCCAAGCAATAAGCATTATAACGATTATGATGGTGGATTCCTAAAGTAGGCAAAAGCCCACTTGCCACCAAGCTACGAGCAACAACCGCCCGCAGAATAGCATATCCATAATTCAACAAATTGTTAGGCGGAATGCCCTCCCTGTCTCTTGTGAAACCTTCTATCCAAAACAAATTCTTCCAATAATAAGCAGCCGCTCGGGCTTCCAGGTTACTCGTATCTCCGCTTTTCACATCCGAAGCCCATGCGTACATACATTTCACTTCTGCGCCAGAACATTCTTTCAATACGGCTGCCTGATTTTCAATCTTCGTCTTTATGGTCTGCTGCCAAAGCTGTTTCTTTAACGGTAGAGAGGCATCCAACTGTTGCCGGAATCTTTCGTTTTGCGTCGTGTTCCCATACAGAGGAAGCATCAAACCAACCGGCATACTTTTACTGTTACATGTAATGACAGCACAATTATTTTCAAGTAAAGCTTCCAACACGCCCGAAGAGATGGTGATCTGCTTGTGATCCAGTACCACAACTCCAATATCCTCAATGGGTTTCGTCACTTCTGAAGTTCGTTTGAAACTTTCAGGTAACGTATCATTCCTGACTACCTCCGGTAATTTTATCATCAACTGAGCATTTTTCAGAGACAGATAAACGGGGTTTCCAAAATAAAGGGTTTTCTTGATCATAAGCAGTTAGATTTTAAATTACTATTAATCAGTATAAAAGTCTGTTTCTAAAAAGGGTACAACCTTTTTGAGAATAGCATACACCCTATTTATTTCAATTTCTAATAGATACTATTAATATTCTCCCACTGATACTATTTGTCCAATGTGGTTAATTCGGATCTTGACAACACTATTACCAAAAGAAAGTGTTTTATATTGTTTATAAGCAATATCTTTCAACTCTTTCATATCTTTCACTGTTGTTTCCAAATGATGTCTAAATTTATAATCTCGAACAACATTATTTCCATACATAACTTTTGACATAGTCTGCACCCTAAATAAATTCGGACTAATCATTGCATAATTATCCGGATTCAACAAATCCACCTCCTTCGGATTGAAGCCTGTCTTTTCATTCGGGAACACGAAATATTCATTCTGCTTCATGCTAAACAAAAATTGCCAACCTTCACTTTTTCTGTAATCCTTATCAATAATAGGAAGTCCTAAATTAGCCCGTGTTACAGCCTCAAAGAAGGGGACAACCACCTCGTCCAGTTCATACATCAGATTACCATCCTCATCAAACGTCACCTGTCCTTTCTTGTCTAAAACAGGTTTACGATAAATAGCCACATGATGGTTGTTTCCGGTATTTACAAAATCCACAGGGATTTGTTTTCCATTTTCATCCCATATCGGATTCCCATTCTTATCTTTCTTCACGTGTATCGATTGGGCATTATTGATTCCTCGGATGCTAACCCGCTTGATACTTATCCCCTTTTCCTTATTCAGCCATATCGGATTTTCCCAAAAATTAACAAATGCCTTTTTGGGATCTCCACCGTATTCTTTCAAACGCCGTTCTAAAATAGCACGTACCTTTACATCAACTACTTTATCCACATTCAAAGCAGGATCGACCGGTTTTCGGATAGTATAAATAGTTTCAAATTCAACTGTTTGTACCTTCTCCGGAACTCGTATGGTCTGATACTTATCAGCATAAAGCGGATTCTTTTCCAATGCATTTTTTCCTGTAAATGCTTTCTTTGGATCATTACCGAATGTTTCCAACCGTTTAAGTAAGGCATTTCGATAAGCCCGTTTACTCACAGTCGCTATTTTAGCCGCATCAAAAGAAGCATTCACCTTTTCTATTTTTGTCACATATTGTTTGTGACTACCATAAACCGTTTCCAAATGCAACTGACCTCGCGGAGTTTGCTGTATCTTCGTATTTTCACCCTTTCTCTTTTTTGTTCGATTAACATTGACAGTCACCACCTTGTTCTTAGCTTTAATAGATACCAGCAGTTTTTCCAAATGCTGTTTGGCTTCTATCCGGAATTGCTCCAATGGAATAGGAGGCAAAGCTCTTCCTTTGTCAAAATAACGGGTCTTGATACCTATTATATTCGTATGGTTTCTATTGCCTGAATCTTGTGCCGCATTTTTATTATTGAAATACTGAATAAACGCATCCTTTGTAAAAGCTACCGTCAGCGCATCCATCGCATGATGCCGATGGTCATTCCTTTTTGTCCAATCCTTTATTCTTTTGATTTTTCTTCCGTCCTTATCTTCGTATGTTTCCACAAAACCCAAGGCTTCATATTTAGGCAGGTTCAGTTCTTTCATTACATCCACCAATTGCCAGTCTTCACGCAATTGATCTGTAATGGAACCGGTAGTTGCCACTACTCTACGGCAGATTTCGTTCAACATAGCGAGTGCTTTTTTCGCTATATATTGTGTATTTCTCAAATCCCTATCAATGAAACCATCCGGTATATCCTTCTGTTCCATTTTCAATTTCCGAAGTTTCGCCTTTTTGTCATTGAACAAGCTTTCGCAACGATTTATATATTGTTGCAAGCCTTCTTCTCCATATTTTTCTTTTACAAAATCATAAGCGGTCTTATTTCCCTTTTCTATATTAATAGCCTTATACTCCAATGTCTTGTTAGATAAAGAATCATCAAAAAGACGGGATTGTGGAATAATATGTTCTATATCTATCTCCTTACTGAAAATCTTTTCTTTAGGTATATATTGATTGGAATACAATGTTTTATATCCATTATCTTTCAACTCTTCATAAAGTTTGTAACGGATAATATCATTGCGGCTCACGTTCATCATACCAAATTCATCTTGCAACAATTTACGGATCTCCTCATGCTCACGGGTACTCTTTGCGATAGCTTTCGTCAGTTCCTCACGTTCTTTGGCACTCTTCTTTAATTCACGAGCCAATTCCACTCGGATTTCATCAGGTTTTCCATACGTATCAATGATTGTATTGATTACATTCACCATCTGACTCAAAATCTTTTCAACCACCGGATTTCGGAGACTGTTTTTAGGAAGAACCTCCAGCTTGCCCTTTAAAACCTTATTTTCTATCTCCTCCTTAGTCAGTGAAGATTTGGAATGACGATAACCGGCATATTCACAAGCCACATCATACAGATTACCCTCTTTCAAATAGGGTAAAATCCTTTTGATGGCTTTCGCGCTCAAACTTCCGTAATCATCTTGAAACGAAAGACTGGCTAGCTCTACAGCATATTCTTTCTCAACTCCGCAAAGTTGCATGATCTTTTCAATCAGTTTGCCGTTACCGGTCGACGTATTATCTCCTTCAAAAGAATACAACAGATGCCAAAGTCTGAAATAAGGTTGCATCTCGAGCTCTTTCCCCTCTTTGGTTAAGTCAATGGTAAACAGATTCGTATTCCAACCTAAATCGGTAAAGATAGTTCTTAGCTGTCCGATTATCTCATCTGCTGGTTTCTTAAAATCCAACGGTTCGTAGCCATACTTTTCTATCATTTTGCTATAGGCAGAAAAGAGAGAAAACCCAGTACGATTTCCATCTATTTGTTTGAAGTTCAAATCCAATTCCTGTGGATTTTCAAATAAGAGCTTCAACACATCTGCTTTCTTCATGTTTTCTTTTATCGCAAGTTCTCTTGCCAGTATTTCTTTTTCTTCTGGATACAAAGCCCTACTTTCGCTTGCCGACAAAGCATTTCTTTTCTTCTCTCTTCCCAATACCTTTATGTCATTCAATGTCTGCCATACCTTAAATTCCTGAAACAATGGATGCGAACGAGGTATCACCTTGCATCCTATGACTTTGGTCTGTTTCTTTCCATCCTTTTCTACTACAATCTCCAACCTTTCAAACTCACAGAAACTAATCAAGCCTTTCTGACTTTTCAGACGTCGTTGGTAAAAGATGATCATATCGCGAATCTCTTTTTTCAATTCAGCTGTCAATTCCTTATGAAATTCTGCCTGCTTTTCCCAAATTCTATCAAATTCATCCAAATAATCCTGCCGATAGAATACCATATTGCGCAAACTTGCATGGGGATTCTTGTCTAACTCAGCCATCTGATACTGTCCGACCGTTTGATGATTAAAGTATAACACTTTGCTCCTATCACTAATGGCTCCCAAATAACCACTAGACGCATTTATCTGACCATTGATCTCTTGCAAGACTACGGCTATCTCTTCCAAACCTAATTGTTCAGTAAGAGCTTGCGCACGCCAACGATAATTTTCCTTTTTCAGTTCATACCCCTTAGTCGTCCGTTTAAGACCGACAAGTTTACATTCTTTTTCTATCGTTTCATTCTTTGCTTCTCTGTCATTCCAGCCAACCACTTCTTCTTTCCAAACAAAATAGTTAGCCAAGATAGCCCATGTCTGGCTTCTGTTTTTTCCTTTGATTTCTTCTTTGGCGGCATCACAGAAAACATCAGGATGAAATTGCTTTTGAACACTCCATATTCTATCCAACTCTTCTTGCAAATCAGAACGGTAAAAGTCTGGCAAAACTTTCTTGCCCGATTCAAGTAACTGCGAACAAAGTTGCCCCGGAGTCAAATCCTCCTCATACAGCTTTTTAGCAATCTCCATTCCATCAATCAAAACTCCATCTTCTTCCTTTTTTACCTTTCGACTACTTTTATATCCACGTTTTTTATTAATCATCAATAAGACACGGGATAGTTCCTCTAAAGAAATCTCTTCTTCAGCAGCTTTAGCCCGTAAACGACAGGTTTCAAACGTAGTTCTGTTTCCTTGTTCCGAAAGGATAGTTTCGTCGGTAATAAAACCCAGCTCTTTCAAAAATTCAACCAACGCATCACGACGTAATTTATATCGCTGCAAATTACGGCGCATACTTCTTTTAAGAGTTCTTTCCGCATTTGTAGTGATACTTTTCCCTTTTTCAAAGTTCTGCGTTTCATCTACTGTCAAAGGATTTACTCTCACACCTAATCGGATGATTGACGAGACTTCCTCATCTGTTTCAGCTTCGTTCACCAACGCCCACCCTATACTATTTGTCCCTAAATCCAAGCCTAAAATCCTTTTCATAGTATGTTATCTTTACATTTTCCCAAATATAAAAATTTTATTTCAGAAACACTTGCACGCAAGCATTCCATTTCATATATTTGTCATACTAAAATGAAGCAAATCACAATAAGGATTATTCCGTTGTGAAAACATTAGGTTCCCTCGCCCTTCTGCGGGGGATTTTTTTATGCTACGAAGTTCTAAAATCAGCCTAAATGCCAGCTTGGTAGAAACCCGTGGAAAGGACAGTATATCTTCTATGCCACTTGCAGTATATATTATATTAAATGACAAAGTAAGTAGTACTTACTTTTACGGCATATTCCTCAATCCTGTCCATTCCTAAAATCACTTGTCACTTTTGGGGTAGTTAAACAACTTTACTTGTCAATAAACTCATGATCCTCCTGGCTTACTTGTCACTCTCTGATAAAGCCTACCAAAAAGCCTGTCATCAAGAATGGACAATGGATATACCAGAGTGATCCATATTCTCGGCGTACAAATGTAAGGAATCAAAAAGAATCAGGGTCTTTTTCGCCAAAGATTTTTCCCCGGCAGTTTGCCTTTATACACCTCCATCGGGCACTCCATTCCGATGCTCATATGAGGTCTTCGGTTGTTATAAAAGTCAATCATACGATTGATCTCATTGATCGCCTGTTCTTTATCCCTGTACATTTCCTGCTCGTATATCCATTCGACCTTGAAGATCCCGTTCTGTCTTTCCGCCATGGCGTTGTCTGTCGGCTCATATCCTTCTGTCATGCTTATCCGTATGTGATGCTCCATGAGGCAGCTGACGTAAGCCTCGCTGGCGTATTGTGACCCCCTGTCCGAGTGGTGTATGGTACCGCAAAGGTTGCCGCCTCCGGCGATCCGGATCGCCATGCGCAAGGCCTCTGTCGTATGCGAGGCGCTGAGACTGTCGGATAGGCACCAGCCCAATACGGCGTGCGAATAGGCGTCGGTGACAAGATGCAAGTACAACACGTCCCCCAATATCCACACGTACGTGATGTCCGACACCCATATATGGTTGGAATACCGCACGTCTTTTCCCTTGATAAGATTGGGGTACCTTTTATAGACATGATTGGAGTCTGTCGTACGCCTACGTTTGTTGGGATTGAGCTTAAAGCCTTTTGATTCATAAACCTTTAAGAACGAGTCTCGCCCGAGGGTCACAGCATGTCCCAAATCCTTTTCCAGTAAATGGAACAGCTTGAAACCTCCGATACGGGGACAACAAAGACGATAATAGCCTATCATGTCAGCAAGAAGCTTGACGCGTTGTCTCTCCGATACATCCGCCTTCATGTTCGCGTAATACCATTGGCGTTTCTTTCCAAACAGCCCGCAAAGGGTAGCCACACTCTCATGGGGATACTCCTCACGTAACGCCGTTACTGTTTGGCACCATCTTTTCTGAATATACTGATGCCTTCTTCCTCTTCCGCTATCTCTATCATCTTCTCGAAGGCACGGCTACGCATCTTCTCCAGCTCCAAAGAACGACGCAATTCCTCTATGCGCTTTTGAAGGGACTCCATATCTGTCAAATCCGATTGCTTGGGAACCATCTGTAACCTCTCTTTTGTTTCTGATGGCAAAGGTAACTGGTCCGATCCCACTGGGTATTCTTTTAGCCATCTATATATGCAAGGAGGGCTCAAAGAATATTTCTTCGTTATCGCATACTTGCTCATTCCGCTACTGTAATACTCGCGTAACACGGATAATTTAAAGGGTTCCGTGAACACTCTTTTGGGCTTTCTTTTGATCATTTCTATACTTTTTAGCCCCTTAAAAGTGTCAAGCTATTTCAGGACAAGACATCCATATAAGACAAATTCCAGCTCAGTAGCAAATCATAGAGGATAGGCATATAGTTTTTCCAGTCGGAAAAAGAAAGAACCTCTTGTCGATCCCTCCCCCCAAAAAAGTATCTTAAGTACATCGGCTCACGCACCTAAGATACTTTGCCAACGAAGTTATGACACAAAAAAGGGAGACTCTTTTAGAATCTCCCTCGTGATCGGGCTGGGATTCGAACCCAGGACCCACAGCTTAGAAGGCTGTTGCTCTATCCAGCTGAGCTACCTGACCATCCTTATTTTCGTGGTGCAAAGGTAAGGATTTTTCTTTTCCTTGCAAACTTTTAGTACACTTTTTTACATATTGAATTTAGAATGGATAACCAACGGCAAAATGCAAGGCGAAATTATCCTTGAAATTAGGACGGGTTATCGCCCAACGCCTAGACTTTTTCTCCTGAGGATTATAAGCCTTGAAGCCTGTATCTAAACGTAGTAGAAAGAAATCAAAGTCCAAACGAAGTCCCAAACCATAGGAAACAGCGATCTCCTTATAAAAACGAGAGAAATCAAAGTTTCCAGCCTTATAGCGTTCATCTGATACATTCCGGGTCCATATGTTTCCGGCATCTATGTAAGCCGCCAGTTCAAACTTCCAAAAAAGTTTCGTTCGATATTCCAAGTTCAAATCCAAGCGGATATCCCCCGATTGAAGAGCAAAAGAAGTCGTGCTGTCAACTTCCATACTACCCGGACCTAACTCTCGTACAGACCATCCCCGGACACTATTCGCTCCCCCCGAGAAATAAGCACGCTCAAAAGGTAAATAGTTTGAGTTACCATAAGCCATCCCCACTCCCACTCCTATATGGAAAGCTAACTTGTTACGACTGTCAAGCACGATTCCTTTACTAAAATCGAAATCCAATTTCACATATTGCGCATATTCCGTACCAAATAACTCATAATAACCGTCATCATTTTTCTTCGCCCCCGTAAGATGCGAAAAGGCACTCAACAAATTCCCCGCGACCTCGACCGACGCACGTAGGGAATGCGTGTTTCTCAAACGATTCTGGGGAGAATAATTACTGAAGGAATAAGTATATCCCGAACTCATGATAAAATGGTTCGTATAGTTATACAACACCATATAATCCGGCAAGCTATTGATAAAGTCCATATTCTTATCCGGCAAATACACATAATTCAAGTCTACAAGCTTAAAGGTATGGCGTGCCTGTGTATTACCCCGATCTTGCCAAATATAACTCCAACCACCAGATAGAATCGCCCTCGTATACTCCGGACGTTTTTGCAGGTTATAACTTATTTTCACTTCAGTTGACGCACGTAGCCGCCTACGAAAATCCGAACTCAAGAACGGGAACAAGAAACGAGGAAACAGCAAGGATCCTTCCGCACCTAACTCCCAGTAATTACCAAAGCCATTCGCCTTATTTCCGGATAACGCCTCGTAAGCCCCTCTCACCCTCGCCGAGAACAGCTCCGATCCTCGGAAGATATTCCTATGCTGATAATTCAAGCTGGAGGCAAACCCATAGTCACCCGCCGAGTTAGTACCTTCCAAATCCACTCCCACTGTATTTATCTTCGCGGGAGAAGTGAGAATGTAACAATCCAACTTCATCGTATCCCGCTCCTCTACTTCCGTAAAACGTATATTTACGTTCCTCAAAGCCCTTAGAGAAGCGAACGCCGAATAGGTCTGCTCTATATTCTTCTCACTAAATAATTGCCCCGGACGAATATAAGTACTCCTCCGGAGCACGCTCGGACGGATACTCTTCCCGTTCCGGCCATATACGATATTCACCCCTGCGCTGAGCATCGTATCTGTAGCCATGAAACTAGCGTCCTCTCCTACCCCCATCGGATTATAATCGGTTAAGACCGTTACATCCTTAATATAATACTGACGATGCGGCTGATCCTCTACCGACCCATTGGGCAACACCTTCCGATAAGGTTTCATGGACATATCAAGATCCACGACATTTTGGTTAAAAGAACTATCAGCGATATATCCTAAATAATCCCGATTAAAACCATAATACCCGTTCCAGCGAAGTAAGGTCGTAATACGCTCCCGCTCCTTGTCCAATATATCCCGGTCAAATAAAGTTCCTTCCTTAACTAATTGGTTATACTCTTCCTGTGAGGACCGGAACGCAGAAGCTAAGGGAGAGCGGCGAGGCGCTTTCAGATGTGCCAAACTATCAATTTTCGGATCGGGGAACTTCATCGTGTAATTGCGTATCCTATACGGATCGTTCGCCTTTATATGGTAAGTTACAACCGCTTTCTTATGGCGTGCCGTATCGATCGTCGTTGATACATCCGCATGGACATACCCTTTATTAATGTAAAAACGCTCTAGTTCCATGGCGGACTGTTCCACCAACATCGTATCCAGCACCACGGGAGGCTCACCAATCCTACGTAACTGTTTATTGATCCATTTCTTCTCATTCTTACCAGACCAATCATAGACAAACAACTGCCACTTCATCAGACCAAACACCTTGAAGTTTGGTTGCTGCCTAAGATAAGATTTTAAATCCGCAGACTTATAATCCTTGTTATCCGACACGATCTCCACCTTATCCAGCAAATATTCCCCATCCGGCACAAACTTGGTCGTACTACAAGAGGCTAGCAGTAGTACGATACAGATAAAATAGCATATACGTAGAGATCGATTCATCATTCCAAGCTTTTTACGATCGCGAATGTACTGGAATTTAAAGAATTTACCGTACTTTTGTTTTGTAAAAAGAACTAAGATGCTAAGCAAGACCAAAGTCAAATACATCCGTTCTCTGGAATTAAAGAAATTCCGGAATGAAAATAATGTTTTTGTAGCCGAAGGAAATAAATTGGTAGCCGATATGTTACCGGCCTTTGAATGTGAGTTATTAATAGCCAAGCCATCTTGGATGGCTACACAAGGCGATATTCCGGCCAAGGAGTTATTGGTAGCGGAAAAAGATGATATTCGTAAAGCCAGCTTCCTGAAAAATCCCCAAGATGTACTCGCGATCTTTAAACGCCCCAATTGGGATATAACGGAAATAACGCCGGAAAAGGAGCTTGTTCTCGCATTAGACGGAATCCAAGATCCGGGCAACTTAGGTACGATCATCCGGTTAGCGGACTGGTTCGGTATTTCCCATATCGTATGCAGCAAAGATACCGCCGATGTTTTCAGTCCAAAAACCGTACAAGCCACTATGGGTGCGCTCGCCCACGTAAAAATACATTACACCGATCTGGAAACGTTCTTACAGGCCCAATCAGCCCAAGCCATACCTTTATACGGCACCTTCCTTGGCGGAGAAAACTTATATGAGAAAACCTTATCCGGAAACGGTATCTTGATAATGGGTAATGAAGGAAATGGAATACGTCCCGCCATCGAGGCTTTTGTAAACGAAAAATTATATATCCCGAACTATCCGGAAGGAAGAGACACCTCAGAGTCTCTCAATGTGGCCATCGCTACAGCTGTGGTCTGTGCCGAGTTTCGCAGACGCCAAGGGAATCCCGCTTAAACGATATATATGGACTGAACAACCCAGCGTAATCTTTTCGGTTAACGCCGGCCAAGATCCCATCACCTGCTTAAAACCAATCGCCGGTTCCGAGGAAAGAACCGGCACCAGCACTCCATCATAAAAAGCGGTTCCAGCTATCTCCTCATTCAACGGGTAAACACCATGAAACGCACCATTATCATCCAGTTCGATATAATGCATACGATAAACCTGCTTACACCAAACGTAATGAGCGGCAATTCTTCTCATAAGTACAATAAACAAATAGAGAGATTACTTAATAGAATCCTTTGGTAATTCGGCAAGCTCCTTACCATAGTTATATTTCATCAAGCTTAAGCTATCTATATACACCTTATAATAAGTCGTATCCATATTATCCATACGGATATATCCAAACACACGCTTTACTTTCTTAGTTGGTATAGTCTTCAAGATCGTCTCGTGATATCCATCTTTCGTGATCTTACTATTCACAGTCAAGGTCGTATCACCTTGGTCCGCGCTTAAACGTACCTCCGGCTTATAAGCCATTTTGTTATTCAATCCCCAGACACGCATGCCCAGCACGAAACTACTGCCCGAGGAATAATTCGTTTCCGGACGTATATCGAAAGTCACCCCATTAAATACAGAGGTAGGAGACAAGACCAGATAAGAACGGCGAGGCCAAATATCCACGGAATCCCGGTTAGATACGGGCGCAGCGTCCGCCTGCACATCCCCTAAGTTATTGATCCGTTTATTAAGATCGGCCAAGACCCGGTTGTAGACCTCCATGTAAATATCCAAGTTACGGCCGTACCACACCAACGAGCTATCATACACCGCTTGTGTAATATCATGCTTACGGAATACAGACTCATACAAGGCAAGCTTCATGGTATCGGATTTATAAGCGTTATAATCCACATTTACCATGGCCTCAGCCAGCAACATATCCGTCAAGACACCCTGCATCTTTTTCTCCGACAGAATACCATCCGGAACCTTACTACATGCCGCCAGCAACGTCGTGGCTAATAAAGCCATACCATATATCCGTAATTTTCTCCGCATTTATTTCTCTTCTTTCGAAAGGCTAGCCGACAAAGTATGCCGATAAAATATTAACAAAAGGAAAACTCCCACGCAAATCGCCGAGTCCGCCAAATTAAAGATCGGACGGAAGAAAACGAACTCCTGTCCACCCCAGATCGGAACCCAATCCGGGAATACGGTCTCTATCAATGGGAAATAGAACATATCCACCACCTTACCGTGCAGCCAAGAGGCATAACCACCTCCCTCCGGCATAAAAGTAGCGAGTTGCCCGAAACTATGGTCGAAGATCACGCCATAGAATATCGAGTCGATTATATTTCCCACCGCCCCTGCGAAAACCAAAGATATACAGGCAATAAAACCGAATTTATAATTTTCTTTAACCAGCTTATACAAATAATATCCGATAAACAATACAGCCACGATACGGAATACGGAAAGGAATAATTTCCCAATCACCTCTATACCGAATGCCATACCCGGATTCTCGGTAAAATAGAGATAAAACCACGGAGTTATCTCTATACTCTCATGCAACTGCATGTGGGTCTTAATCCATATTTTCAGCGCTTGGTCAAGAAGAAGGAGCAGTATTATGATTAACACTGCTCCCCAACCTTTAGAATATCTCATTTACTTTGCACCTCCTTGTTTTGCTTCGATACTTAAAGTCGCATGAGGCACGGCACGTAGCCTTTCTTTCGGGATCAATTTACCAGTCTCCCGGCAAATACCGTAGGTCTTATTCTCGATACGGATCAAAGCGGCCTGCAAATTCTGGATGAATTTCATCTGGCGTTGCGCCAAACGGCCCGCCTCTTCCTTCGATAACGTAGAAGCGCCTTCCTCCAGCACCTTGAATGTAGGAGACGTATCAGCCACGTCGTTACCGTCGGAATTCGTAACCCCTGATCGCAAAAGCTCGTAATCCCTCTTCGCGATTTCCAGTTTCTCTAATATAATAGCGCGGAACTCCTCGAGCTCAGCGTCTGAATATCTTGTCTTCTCTGCCATGGTTCTAAAAAAATTTAGGTTCAACAATCGTTCAAATATCAATCAAAAAGAAGAATTAAGAATGAATATAAAATCATATTATTTCTTCTTTGCATGCAAAGATAATATAATTATCGATTTTCCTATATTTCATTCCTAATTCTTCCGCAAGAAATGCTATTCTATTTTTAAGCTTTCTCGATCTTTACGGACAATTTAAAGTCCTCGAAATCGAGTTCCGTAGCGTCGCTGATCGCATTATCCATGATTTCGATAGATTCCGCCAATACTTGGTTAGCGATATAATCCTTATAATCATGTATCGCCTCATCCATCTCCTCGCAAGAAAGAATGGATACATGGATCTTATCCGTTATATCGAAACCGCTGCTCTTACGCAAGTTCTGGATACGATTCACCAACTCACGGGCCAGCCCCTCCTTACGCAAATCCTCGGTTACGGTAATATCCAAAGCGACTGTCAAGCGACCTTCATTAGCGACCAACCAACCCGGAATATCCTCAGAGATGATCTCTACATCCGTACGCTCCAAAACGGCCTCCTGTCCATCTACCATCAAGGTAAACGTTCCGGCTTTCTCGAAAGCGTTGATATCTTCTTGGCTCATCGATTGAATCGTGGCGGCCAACGCCTTCATGATCTTTCCGTAGCGCGGGCCCAACTTCTTAAAGTCCGGTTTGATCTTCTTCACCAAGATACCTGCCGTATTATCCACGAACTTCAGCTCCTTCACGTTCACCTCGTTCAAGATCAGGTTCTTCACGGCCTCGATACTCTCTTGTTGATGAGCGTCTACAACCGGAATCATTACCGTATGCAACGGCTGGCGAACCTTGATATTCACCTTGCGGCGAAGAGCCAATACCATAGAAGAAACATCTTGAGCCATTTGCATACGCTCTTCCAAATTCTTGTCGATCTTAGACTCGTCGTAAACCGGGAAATCGGACAAGTGTACGGACTCAACGTTCTCACGTCCCGTAACAGCGACCAAGTCTAAGAATAACTGATCGGCATAGAACGGAGCGATCGGAGCCATCAACTTAGCCACTGTCTCCAAGCAAGTATATAAAGTCTGGTAAGCGGACAACTTATCCTCCGTCATACCACCACCCCAGAAACGGCGGCGGTTCAAACGCACATACCAGTTACTCAAGTTATCATTTACGAAATCAGAGATAGCACGTCCGGCACGAGTCGGCTCGTAAGCCTCCAAGTAGCCATCCACATCCTTCACCAAGCTGTTCAACAGAGAAAGGATCCAACGGTCAATCTCCGGACGCTTGCTCCATTCCACATCCGGATCGGAGTAGTCGAAGCCATCCACGTTCGCATACAAAGCGAAGAATGAATACGTATTATATAATGTACCAAAGAACTTACGGCGAACTTCCTCGATACCATCGATATCAAACTTAATATTATCCCATGGAGAAGCGTTCGTGATCATGTACCAACGCAACGGGTCCGAACCATACTTCTCGATCGTAGAGAATGGATCAACAGCGTTGCCCAAGCGTTTAGACATCTTGTTTCCGTTCTTATCCAATACCAGACCGTTAGACACGACAGCCTTGTAAGCCACGCTATCAAAAATCATGGTACCCAGAGCGTGCAGGGTAAAGAACCAACCGCGTGTCTGGTCAACACCCTCAGCGATAAAGTCAGCCGGATAGATCTGACGATTATCGAACTCCTTCAAGTTCTCGAACGGATAGTGGATCTGGGCATAAGGCATAGCGCCGGAATCGAACCATACGTCGATCAAGTCTGTCTCACGCTTCATCGGCTTACCAGAAGCGGAAACCAAGATAATATCATCCACATACGGACGGTGCAAATCGATCTTCTCGTAATTCTCCTTCGTATAATCTCCCGGAGCGAAGTCCTTGTAAGGGTTAGACTCCATAAAGCCGGCCTTCACCGATTTCTCGATCTCGCCAAACAACTCTACCACGGAACCGATACACTTCTCCTCGCTACCATCTTCCGTACGCCAGATCGGTAACGGAGTACCCCAATAACGGCTGCGGCTCAAGTTCCAGTCTTGCAAGTTCTCCAGCCATTTGCCGAAACGTCCCGTACCCGTGCTCTGCGGTTTCCAGTTGATCGTATTGTTCAACTCGATCATACGCTCACGGCAAGCGGTCGTACGGATGAACCAGCTATCCAACGGATAATACAATACCGGTTTATCGGTACGCCAGCAATGCGGGTAATTGTGGACATGCTTCTCGATCTTGAACACCCGGTTCTGGGCCTTCAGCATCATGCAGATCTCTATATCTAACGTCTCATCTTTATCCGTCTTCGTATCATCGTAAGCGTTCTTCACGAATTTTCCTTGCCATGGATCATAATCAGAGGCGTTCATACAATTTTGTACAAACTCCGGAGCCAAGTCTTCCAGCTTATAGAACTTACCGGTCATATCCACCATAGGGCGCATATTTCCATCCTTATCCTGCATCATCAAAGGAGGAACCCCGAATGTTTTCGCCACACGGTTATCGTCCGCACCAAACGTCGGCGCAATATGTACGATACCCGTACCATCCTCTGTCGTAACGAAATCACCCGTGATCACACGGAATGCACCTTCACCCGGATTTACCCATGGGATCAATTGCTCATATTTCATACCGGCCAACTCGGAACCCTTCCACTCACCTACTACGCTGAAAGGAACCAGCTTGTCACCCGGTTTGTAATCAGACAAAGAAAGCTCCGCAGCTTTCGGATTGAAATAAGCAGACAATAAATCTTTCGCTATAACAGCAGTCATCGGGATACCCGTGTAAGGATTATAAGTCTGTACAGCCAGATAAGTAATATTCGGGCCTACGCAAAGCGCCGTATTGGAAGGCAACGTCCAAGGAGTCGTTGTCCATGCCAAGAAATAAGGATCGCCGAATTGTGCCATCTCCGGTTTCGGGTCCAATATATGGAACTGTGCCGTACAAGTCGTATCCTTCACGTCACGGTAACAACCCGGTTGGTTCAACTCGTGCGTGCTCAAGCCCGTACCTGCGGCGGGCGAATACGGTTGGATCGTATAGCCTTTATATAAAAGACCTTTCTTATAAAGTTCTTTCAATAGATACCACAAGGTCTCGATATAGCGGTTATCATACGTGATATACGGATTCTCCATATCCACCCAATAACCCATCTTCTGCGTCAGATCCTCCCACTCTTTCGTGAACTTCATCACGTCCTTACGGCAAGCGGCGTTATACTCAGCGACAGAAATCTTCTTACCGATATCTTCCTTCGTGATGCCCAAAGCCTTCTCCACGCCTAACTCGACAGGCAGACCGTGTGTATCCCAACCCGCCTTACGATTCACCAAGAATCCCTTCATGGTTTTATAGCGGCAGAAAATATCCTTAATCGAACGGGCGATAACATGGTGAATACCCGGCATACCGTTTGCGGATGGAGGACCCTCGTAGAATACGAATGTAGGATGTCCCTCTCTTGTTTCAAGACTCTTATGGAAGATGTCTCCATCCTTCCATTTCTTCAGCACCTCTCTATTTACGTTCGACAAGTCAAACTTAGAATATTCGGTAAATTTCTTACTCATATCGCGATGTATTTATCTTGCTTCTAAAAAATTGCCGCAAAGTTAGTGATTTCTTTCGAATTAGACAATAGCGATCAATAAGGCGATCACCTCCGAATAATTAGCGGTTCCAGTAGGTATCTTATTGCCTTTCAGGAAAAGATTATAGACCACGTCTTGTGCCTCGCCGATCAACGGGCTGTATAAGGATTGCCAATAGGCGACTTTCTCGTTATACAAGTCCTTGATCTCGGGGCGTAATCTTTTCTTCCATGCCTCAAAAGCGTCCTTATCCAAAGCCACATATGCGTTGCTCAGCACATAAGGCAGCAAAGATAAGTAGCCTGAGAACCGGATTTCCGGCACGGAAGAACCCGTGCATATCAAATAACTGTATAGATTAGCCTCGGCCTCGTTGGATATACTAAGCACATGAGCCATCTCATGGGCGTAGGTGGCAGGATATTGCACGGGCAAGAGCTGGCCGTTCAAATTGAACTCCGTGAAAAACGGTCCCATATACCCCATCACCCCTACTCCACTCATCAGCCGGGAGAGCAGCATCGTTTTAGGATGAAGATAGGCTCCGGGAGTGATAAGCCCGAAACGAGTAGGCAATTTTCGATACCCGTCTAGCACCGCCTCTTTCACGACCTCCCGATCGATCGTCTCTATCGGAACCCATGAGGCGTTCAAGGAATCCGTGTAGGCATCCAAGAAGGATTGGAAATGTTCCGAGGAAAAAGGCACATAAGTGGTTCGCGTACGAGTGAAAAAATCTTCCCGGAAATAATTCAATCCCCAAGCGATATAGAACCAGACATACACCCATGCCAGATATTCCACGACATGCCTTATTGTCCTCCCGATCCTCCGCCTCCTTATAATCGCATACGACAGATACCCTAATAACCCGGCGATGCTACCATAAATAAAACAATCCCCTACGGAAAAAGGGAACAAGCAGGAGAAACGAGATAGCATACCCGATACCCATGGATAAATCGAACGGGAATACCATTCGCCTAATCTGGGATTTCCCATCACGATCCATATAGCGACAAGAAAAATCGCCAATATAATCCAACGAACACGTATCTTTTTTAGATATTCAAGCTTAATCATAGGAGACAAATATATCATATCCTTTTCAGTCCACCAAATCACCGATCTTCCCTTCCGCACTTGATCATGGGCAAGTCTCTTTCCGCACCGAAGTATCAAGATTTGTTATAAACTAACACTTGCATCCTGTTATTTCCATTTATCTTTAAGGAAAGATGCAAAAAACGTTTTCGTCTATATAATATAGCTTGGTCAAATACTAAACCGGAACATTTCAACACATCCAACAGTTTTTCCGGCCCATCGGTAACATAGCAATCTGCCGCTTCTCCTTTCAAGTGTTGGCTGGTAACGACCCCGCCAGCAAGACAATTTACCTTCTCATTCCGATATCCACTCAATATAGCAATCGGTGCCCCATACAATAGACGTAATGGTTCCAGTAAACGAACCGCCAAATTTTGAAGCGCTAGACATACACAAGGAGGAGGCTGATTATTTATCGCATTATCCACGGCAATACCGCTATAAGTAAACTCATCCAAACCAAAATGCTCTGTTAACCTTTTATCATGTCTTTCCATAATTTTCAATTTTCAATTATTAATTTTCAATTTATAAGAGTAGTCCACCCCAAAAAGGGCCCCAGCAAACGTACTGATCTCACCGAAAGCCACCAGTACACTGTTATCGATCAATCCTTGCGGATCAATCCAGAATCCGCTGAAGAGAAGTGTGATCCCGCTCATTGAAAGCAGGATCGCGACAATTAATTGAACCGTCAAACGCCTCATAGCTCTTAGATTTCATCCGGACTTTCACTATCACTCCCGTTTCCACCCGCATCTTCTTCATTCGGAAGCGCAGTCTTCTCAAAACTTGTCCGGCTCTTGGCTACCCGTAGCGCCTTGCCCGGGTAGAACCGTACTTTCGGCTCCCGAATCAAGTTCGTCGAAAACGTCTTCTCATCCGGTACCCCCGACGATCCGAAACAAAAGCGGAAAAGTCCCAGCTCACCTACACTGACACGCCTGCCATGCTGTAAATGACGGACCAACACCACATTCATACGATCCAGAACCGCCTTCACGCTAGCGCTACCTACACCAGAGCTATCTGCCACCTCCTCCGCAAATTCATCAAAAGTAACCAGATCTCCATACACCATTTGAGCGTATACCTTTTCAGGAATAGATTCGTGATCCTCACCTAGATTCTTTCTCATTACTAATTTAAATTTCAATGCCATAACTATACGTTTTTAATGAATAAATGAATGTAACCATGCTTCGAACACATGACAAAGGTATAATAGCCACAAAGCCTGACTTCGATGACGCAAAACAGTTAACGACCTAGCAGCCAACACACACATTCCCAAATCAACGAAAAACACACCAAATTTCATCGACTTCAATCCACGTACATTTAACATTTATCAATAAAGAATCACATCTCATCCGTTATTTCCCTCTTCCCCGCCAGTTCCAAAATATCACTTGGTAATATATTCAATGCGCTCAAACGGCTAGCCAAGGATTTCGGCAAGACCTCCGAATTAGGATCCGATAAACTCCGGACGGAAAACGCCATACATAAACAAGCCGCCAAATGAGAATAAGGCAAACGCCCATCCCGATCCGTAAACTCCACCAGCTTCGCCATCCGCAAAAACAAGTCCGGTCGATGCAACTCATAACGGGCATTCTTCCACGGCGTATGCCTTGTCAAATACCACACCATCAAGTTCTCCCCTCGCTCCCCATCCAAATAACCATCCACCAATCTCCGATATCCCATCGGCAACTCTTCATAATGCCCCAAAGCCAGCTTACAAAACCCCAGCAAATGCCTTTCTCTATCTTCCGCCGACAATCCGGCCAGACGCACACTAAACAACTCAACGGTAGGCCAACCCCGAAATTCGCCTAATAGTCCCTTCAAATCTTTCATAAGATTTTTCATTTCCACGATCACAGGGGGAATATTTATCCCTGCGCCGCAGAAGGCCGAATCCCACATTTATATATGGATCATCAAGGCATACATAAAAACAGAACCGGCCTCCTTACCTCCCCGAAGGGAGAAAGAAGACCGGTACAAAATCTTTATTCTATATCGATTCTACAGTCTATTCTATCATCTACACATTCATCATCGCACCTTTGTGGTTCTCATTTCTTGCAAACACTTCCATGGAAGTTCCTCTTTCTTTTTTGGCGTTATACCGATAAGCATATCGGCGATATGTACTCCCATGATTGGCACCATGAGAGTTGAAGACATAGAAGAGGAGATATCTTAAAAATCGACTCCACATGTTAGTACTCAATTTAGGGCATACTGGCTTGCCCTTATTACAGTCCGACTCATAGGTTCTTGTCCGCAAACTTAAGCTTGGCCGTCAAGTCGAAATCTTCGCTGCTGTACATAATTTTATATTTATGTGCAGCTGGCTGGCTTTATCTTGAATGAATCGCACGCTCAGATTTTCACGATCCTCACGTCCCCCCAATCTATTTTAGCAACCGTGCTACGTACGCCCTCCCATTCAAAATCATTCAGTAAGTGCAAGAACTTACCGTATGAATGATTGAGGCCATAATAGGATTTGAATTTCCTCATTAGCGACAAATAGTCGAACCTCGGTTGTTCATGATCAAAGTCACGCATATGGAAATAGGTCATCGCATAATCCGCTTTCCGAAGAAAATGCCGGATCAGCCAGTAAGGGAACAGCCTAAAATAACCACCGCCACAATAAACCATCTCCTTGCCAAGGATAGAAGCGGTATGAATCGGTAATTCCTGAATCCTCACCCCCCGATAATCAATTCGACAAGGCTCAGCCTTGCCAAAAGAAGGGAATCCACCAAAGCTGCGGGTTGTCGGGAATATAGAGCAATCGGTCTCTATCCCATTCTCTGCCAATATCTCAAAAGCCCATTTCGTTTGCTCATCGATAGAGAATGCTGGTGCCCGAAACGACCTCACCTTCTCGCCTATGACATCCTCTATCGAAGCCAAGGCACATTTCAGATCCCGGCTAAAGAATTCCGGAGTCATTTGGTTTACAAACAAATGCTTATCCGTATGGCAAGCAATCTCATGTCCCCGCTCATGAATTTGCCTAAGCACTTCAGGATATGTCCGTGCTATCCAGCCCAGACAAAAGAAGGTTGCTCTGACGCCTTTCTCATCCAAGAGATCCAAGACTTTCGGTAAATATAAATTAATCCGTGGAGGATAAGAGAGCCATTTATCTTCCGGGGAATAAATATCAAAATGATACCACTCCTCGACATCAAAAGTTAGTATGTTCATTGCTTTACTTTTAACTGTTTTATTTTTTATCTTGAGATCCATCACCTCACATCATAGTTCCGTAAGCCAAAGTCCCAAAACTTAAAATCCAGCATATCCTTATACCTCTCATCTTTCGAGATCAAGTCACAGGTAAACGGCAAAAGCTTAGGCTCCAGCTTCCGAGGCATTTTCATTAGCAACGTCTGGAAAAAGGAGAGCTTGCCCACATAAAGCACCAGATCCACATCCTGTCTCAAGATCATGGCGACCGCCTTGCGAATAGCCTTGAAACTACGCTCGCCCCTCTCTTCCGCATCCAGCAGGTACCCCGTCCTCACGCCATCCTCATCCTCCAGCTTATACAAGTAGCGGATATCACCATCTCCTTCTCGCAGATACTCCTTTCCACAGAACTTGCTCACATAATAAGGATCATCCGCACAGATACGATAGCGATACGACCTGTCCTTGGTGTCAATGAATGAGCAAAGGGAAGTTATCAAAAAAAGAGAGAGGCAATAAAAACGGGAGCACGCATTCAGGAAAGCCCCGGCAAGGCCGGTCTCGCCCAGTATCCTGCCCGCCCTTACCGGCAACGCCCAATAGTTGATGAAGCCCACCTCCTTCCACTTCACCACGTTTTTCCAATAAGGATAGGCCGTAGCGTTAGGCACGGCGATTACGGCGACAACCTGCTCCTCCTCCAGCAGCAACCTCAATTTTTTATACATCCGCCGAAGCATCAACGGATCCACCCGATAGGCCTCACGGATAAAGACATCCACCGCCAGGCCGTTCACGAATCGCTCCTCGCCACACATATAGTAGCAAGGGATCACCGTCACCCCTCCTACCACCATGCCTTCCTCCGCATAGAGTAGGGAATGACAAGCATACCCCTTGTAAACCGAGAGATACTTATACTTGAAATAGTCCACCGTAAACTCCCGATGGAACACCTCGTTGAAACCTTGGCAATAGCTCTCCCAATCCCGCCCCGTCCAATCCACGGAGCGACAAACCCTTATATCCATCCGATAAACACTTGATTAAATGGTTCCCGAATCCACGAAGATATTCTGTCCCGTGATGGACTCCGCCCCATCCGACAGCAAAAAGCGGATCGTCTCCGCCACCGAACGGGGTGTCGTGGGACGTTTCAACGAGGTACGCTTATAGATGCGATCCTTCTGGTCCGCACTCAAGGTAGAGCTCATGGAAGTCTCCATGAAACCCGCCACCAAAGCGTTACTGCGGATTCCCCGCTCGCCCCACTCCCTAGCCGTATCCTTGGAGAAGGCCTCCAGCGCTCCCTTCGACGAGGCATACATCGCCAATCCCTTGTAACCCGTATGCACGCTGATGGAAGAGATGTGCACGATGCTCCCCCTCACCCCATGCAGCAGACTATGGCGGATGAACCCCTTGACCATCATCATGGGAGTGAACACGTTCACCTCATACATCGACCTCAGTCGCTCCAGATTCAGGTTGGTCACGATATCGTCATACGCCATGGCTGCGTTATTCACATAACCATGCAGGGGAGTTCCCTGTCCCACAAACTCCTTGAAGACCCTCCTCACGTTCGAGCTATCGCCCAAGTCGCAAGCCATCCATCGTATCCTGTCCGGATAGCGCGCCATCAGAGCCTCAAGCTCCGACGGCTTGCTGCGGCTCAAGCCATAAACCACCACGTCCTCCTCCTCCAGCAAGGCACGGGCGATCTCGATGCCCAGCCCCCGGGAGACACCGGTCACCAAATAATTTCGTTGTTCCATACTCATTGTCTTGATAATTTACCTGTGCGGGTCACCCCCAGGTGTTCCACAAACTTGATAACTCTCGGTATCTTGAATTCCTGCAATCTACCCCGAAGCTCCTCCCGGATCCGTCTCTCGCTCACCTCCGCATGGGCACGTACCACATCGCATACGACGATATTCCCCATCACCCGGCTCGCCTTGCCATACACCTTGGCGTCCATAACATCCTCGCACGCACGCAAGCACTCCTCCACCTCCGTGGGATTCACCTTGTAGCCACCCACGTTGATCATCTCATTCTTGCGAGAGACAAAATGGAAGCTCAGCGGATCCTCGGTCACGATCTCCACCAAATCCCCCGTGTGATACCAATCGCCATCCACCTTGACCGTTTCCGACCTGCCAAGCAAGGACTTATGAATCAGCAACTCTCCATCTCTCACACAGACCTTGTCTGCCATCTCCTCACCGATCACGAACTCATTCCCCTTAGAAGCGAAGAGGGTGCCCACCTCCGTGGAGGCATAGACATTCGTGAGGCGAGCGTTCGGGAAAAGACCCTCCAGCTGTCTCCATGTAGGCCCATCGAATTTCTCCCCACCCGAGGTCAGTCGCCGTACAGAATCGCAGACCGCCGTAGGAGGCAGCAACAACCTATAAAAGGTAGGAGTGGCGGAAATATGCGTGATCCCCCGCTCCCGGATCTCTCGGACGATCGCCTTCTGATCCAGCCCAAAGAGGCGGATCAGGCTGTTCCGATTCATCAGGGCCTGAAAGAACACCTGCAACCCCGCCATATGGGTAGGATTGTAGGCGAATCCCCACACATCCCCGGCATGCTGGTCGCCACGTCTCACCTGACGGGAGATCGAGGCGAAGCCATGAGACACACGCTTGGGTAAGCCCGTGGTGCCGGAAGTAAAGAGCGTGATCGACCAAGAGCCTGCCTTGGCCAGCAACCTCGTCAAGAAATTCTCCTCCGTGATCGAGCCGACAACCTCAATCTCCTCCGCTTCCGTGATATCCAAGGTACCCAGCAGCCTGCCCATCTCCTCATCCGTGAAGTCAGAGTCCAGGAGAATGATCTCCCGACCCAGTAGCAGAGATAGGACAATCCGCTTGAACACCTCATAGAAATCCCCGCTTTTGCAATAGGGGGAATAATGGCGGGCACGACCCAGATCGTCGAAGAGTTCGCCATAGAGGATCTCCCTTTTAGCGGAGCTATCCGCATAAAACAGCTTATCCATAAACACTTCCTATCCGATCTTGCCCAGAATCTCTCCCACCGTGGTCACCACGCCATCCTCGAAGATATCCACGTCATACTCCGCCTCTACCCGGACCGTAAGCTCGGCCAAGTCCAAGGAGTCAAAACCCAGATCGTCCTTCAAGGAGGAACTTTCGCTGATAGCGTCAACGGTCGCCTTGCCACGGTTCTCCAGAACCGTGTTAATGATTTCAAGTAATTTGTCCATTATTGATTTATTTATAGAATTTATATTTAATGATTCCAGCCAGGCCCCAATAGGCCAGGCAATAGACAGCCTTAAAAAATGGGACACGCTCACCTTGCCGAAGCACCTTCCACTGCGAGGAGATCGTTTTTTTCTTATTACCCGTAGCAGATCCTAAGCGTACCCTATACAAGATCACCACGCTCTTGTTATAATAAGCCCATGGCACCTCCTTCAACATGGCAAGCCAATAGGCATAATCATCACGCATACTGCCGAGCGCCTCATTGAAATAATAAACGCCGCATCGCCCCGCATCGTAAACTGTAGCCGAAGGACAAATAGGACAGATTTTCAACAGCCCCTGATAATTAATCCGTTTCGCACGGGGAAAAGGAGAGCCAATATTCTCTTTGCTCTTCTCCTCAATATGTTGTACCGCCCCATACACAATCGTGGCATCATGGTCGTGCAGGTATTTTATATGCGATGCCAGATATTCTTCCGGCCACATATCATCCGAATCTAGTAAGGCGATATATTGCCCCTTTGCCTCACGCAAGGCGATATTCCTCGCCCCCGAGGATCCCTTATTCACCTTGCTTTCTATCAGCTTGATCCTAGGATCCGTATACCGCTTCACCACCTTGATTCCCGCCCCGTCATCGGGCGAGCAATCATCCACGACAATCATCTCCCAATTCGTATACGTTTGCTTTAAGACAGATTCTATCGTATCCCCCACAAAATCAGCCCCTTTATACATAGGAGTGATAATCGACACTAATCCCTTTTCCATATTTGATTTTTAATTAAATTTCTCCACCAGTTCCAACGCACTAGCGATCACCTGATGCATATCATAATATTTATATTCCGCTAACCGGCCCCCAAAGATCACTTTCTCCTGCCCATCGGCCAACGCCTTGTACCAAGCATACAACTCACTGTTCCGGTCATCATTCACCGGATAATAGGGCTCATCTCCCGGTCGCCACTCCTTGGAATACTCTCGTGAGATCACCGTGTCAGGTTGCTGCCCGAACTCAAAATGTTTATGCTCAATGATACGGGTATAAGGGGTATCCGCATCCGTATAGTTTACCACGGCATTCCCTTGGTAATTAGAGAGGCTCTCCAGCAACTCCATCTCGAAGCTTACGGTCCGGTACTCCAAATGACCAAAGCGATAATCAAAGAAGCGATCGATCTCTCCCGTGTAGATCACACGATCTGCCATCGAATCGAAAAACTCCCGATTCCCGAAATAATCCGTATTCAAACGTACCTCCACACCCTCAAGCATCCGCCCGATCATCCTCGTATACCCACCCTCCGGGATACCCTGATACTTATCATTGAAATAATTATTATCGAAAGTGAAACGCACGGGAAGTCGTTTGATGATAAACGCAGGAAGTTCCGTAGCCTTACGCCCCCATTGCTTCTCTGTATAATCCTTGATCAACGTATAATAAATATCCTTGCCCACTAAGGAAATAGCCTGCTCCTCCAGATTACAGGGATGAGAGATATTGGCCTCTTTCCGTTGCCTATCAATCATCGTAGCGGCTTGCTCCGGGGTTGTGACTCCCCACATCTGATAAAAGGTGTTCATATTGAATGGCAGGTTATAGAGTTTCCCCCTATAATTTGCCACCGGAGAGTTCGTATAACGGTTGAACTCCACAAAGGAATTCACGAAATCCCACACCCGTTTATTACTCGTATGAAAGATATGCGCTCCATATTTATGCACGTTTATACCATTCACAGACTCTGTATAGACATTGCCGCCAATATGAGGACGTTTGTCTATTACGAGGCATTTATATCCTTTCTGACGAAGGAGGTAGGCCATTGTGGTTCCGAAGAGACCGGAACCAATGATGAGGAAATCCATTTTCATTTGAAATATAAGAATTTAAACGTTTAATATCTCACAAGTAATCCCGTTCTTTTCCAAAAATTCTTTGAACTCTAACATTTTTTCCATTGTTGGCATAGAAAAAGATGTCATATGTTTCCCTAACTGTTTATACTTGGAAATTGCCAAGTTATGGTACGGTAATAATTGTAACAATGATACACGTAAAAACATTAACTTATGGAGTATATCCTGCCTTCTTCTATCTGAATCCAAAGCCTCCGGAATATAAACCATCCGAAAAATTCGCTTTTTATCTTGTCTTCGTAAATATTCTATATTCACATGGAAATCATCCAAATAATCATAATCTGATGAAACACTCTTTATAAATCCATACTGTAATTTCAAGTCTATAATATACAAGTCGACCAAACCATCCAATATAACTAATGACTCATGAGGACAATAACAAGACGTTTCTACCGCCACATGAATATCCTCCTTTTTCAAGACCTTCAATAACAGAGCTATTCTTTCCGATTGGACAAACGGTTCTCCTCCGGAAAAAGTCACTCCTCCAAAAGATTCTTTATATAAAGAACGATCCTCCAATAGGATATCAAGAAGTTCCTCTTTCGAACAAAAATGAGTTACCGGTTTATAAGCATTAAAGGGGCACTCCTCTTTTTTGCGTATTCCTCCTACCTGTTCGCAATCTCTACATAATGAAGATTTTACCCCCTGGGCTAAAAGACATTTATCCTCATTATACAAATATTCGATAGAATCACCTATTGTTTCCGGATTACAACACCAAGGACAACGGAGATAACAACCCTTCATAAAAACTGTAGTCCGGATCCCAGGGCCATCATGAACACACAATCTTTGAATGGAACAGACTTCTATATCATTATGACGCATACGCTTCTGCCCTACGAATCAGATTGTCTTTAAACTCATCAGGCAAATCGTTGAAATATGCGCTGAATCCCCATACCCGAACAACCAGGTATGGATATTTTTCCGGATGGAGCCTTGCGTCTTTCAAGCTCTCGACATCCAATACGTTCAACTGTATTTCATATACACCCTTTTTAATGGAATCTTTCAATAAAGAGATCAATTGATTCGTATGGGTTCTAAACGCATCGGGTATTGTAAAATCCACCACATTCCCATTCAACCTGTTTCCCGAATAATCCAAGGTTTCCGCAAAACGAAGAATCTTGGGTAAGTCTATATCCTGTGACACAGGAGATATATGCGTAGCGAATGGTTCACCATATTTACGCCCATCCAACGATGCCGGACATTTTCTCGCTTTCCCTATATAACTAGGAGAACTAAAACCCACCTTTACCGGATTCCCATTCATCCGCACGTCCGATATCGCCTCCGAGATAGAAGAGGTGACTTTATTCGTCAAATCAATCACCATGGGATCCGATACACCAAATTTTAACGAATTACCTAAAAAAAGCAGACGATAATCATCATATCCTTCATAATTATGGCGTAACATATCCGCACATGTCCCCAATGAAAGTACTCTTTTATCAAAGACGAACTCTTTTATATTTAATAAAGAATTGATCGCATTAGGAAGTCCAACCACCTGCATACCATGAAAATAATAGATAGCCCCTCCATTGCTTATATCCTGTTTTTTCTCAATACACGACTCATAAAGCAAGGAAAGAATCGGAGATTTATCGAATTGGATCGTGCTCGTCCTCTTCCGTATCATATCTTTCAAACGAGTCAGATAATCGTTCAACAACTCATCAAATGTCGTATATTCACATCTCAATATCTGAGGAATAGGAATGAGTGGAACTATACTTGCCACGGGATTATTTTGGTCAAAAGATTTACCAATGATCAGTGGTTCCCAACAAGAAGAAGTTCCCATCTCCGAGCAATCTTCATGGGCATAACCGAACCGCTCCATCAATGGCATGATCAATTCCTCATTCATCAATAAAGGAGACCCGCAGCCTGTAACCAAACATTCTGCCGATAACTTCCATATCTGTTCCGGGGTCTGGTCATTCACTCTCAATATAAGTTTAGGATCAGGAAGTCTTAATCCCGCAAATAACTCAAAGAAAATCTCGGTCAATTCATTAGACACATCATGTCCGGTTTTATCTATCCCGCCTAACAAAATAACTTGACCCGTATCTCCCAGCAATGAATAACTCTTGGCCTCCATATCCCTATTCAGAAGAAGGAGAAAATGCCTTAACTTCTTCTTCGCCTCTTCTCGAGTCAGCACACCTATGGAAAGATCTTGTACATAATAAGGATAAAGGATTTTATCTAATCGACCCAATCCGTTATGCCATAGCCTGTTCTGCCATAGCAAAGCATTATAAAACAGTATTTTTTGTAATGCCTCATCTAAAGAATTCGCAGGTCTATACAACAAATCAGGAAACATTTGGCTTAACTCTTTTCTCCGGCCATTATTTGAGGATCCCAATAAAGATTGAATCCTATCCCCTAAAGAGCCTATGGATTTTATTAGTATTCTCATTCCCCTCTCAAATTCTGTATTACCCGAAAGTCTATCTGCGATAGCATTAAGAGAAAACTCTAATACATAGGAATAATCCGGTGTCAGACTCGCTATCTCTATTCCTTTGGGAACACGTATCAAATGAGAATCAAAAGGATAAATATAATAAGAATCTATATCCGGTTTGACATTATCGATGATACTTGATTGGTATCTTGATATACTCAGAAAATCTGTTCTTTTATCTGGCATTACGTGATACTGAGACTTATACTCATATAAATCCTTTAAAAGAGCGAATCTTCCTTTTTTCAACACAGGGAATCCTAAACGAACTTGATGTCGTGCGTATGCATACATAAAAGAAGGAAGAACAGATTTTATACAATTTCTAATATACTGCTTCATCTCATTGATCTTGTTTATTTTTATGAAAGATAAACCAACTATATATCTCAAAATAGGGTAATGGAATTTTAAACAGACGTTTCAAATAGGCTACTTTCCAAGGAGATAAGGATATACTTTTTTTCAATTTCGAAAGACTAAAATAAACGTCACAACTCGGTTTCGCCAATGGAGAAATTGTCTTATTAGTATAAAAAGACATATCCCCAAGCCTATTTAAATCAGTCCAATAAGGGGCTATTCCTAAATGGCGCATTGCATTAAAAGCAATCTCCCTATTCCATTTTATAATATTAGACAATGGATTTTCATAAAATCGATTTATAAAACAAAAAGCTCCTTCTCGTATTTTTTGGAGATCATTAAAATCATTTCTTAAATTTTCACTTGTACTATACTCAAAATCATAAAGTTCAACATCTTGACTTGATTTATATCGTTTTACGGAACCATGACTTGCACTAAAGAACATTTCCAGTAACCCTTCAAAAGCCCGTATCGTTACTTTTTCCCTCGGATCCTTTTGGTCGTAAATATATCCAACAGCATTTTCTCTATTCAACATGATTCCAAGATAAAATCCCACAATATCTATATTTATTCCCAAATCAGGTAACATTTCCTCCAATGCCTTTTGCGAACGTCCTCGCCAGCCTATATCAACAATTCCTATTTTACCTGAAAGGTTTAATCTGTCAAGATATGACCTGAACGCCAAAAACTCTCTCTTGGAATTATCTATGATGTCAGGTAATAGTTCTCTCAAAAAAGTTAAGAATACTTCATTCCCTGAAAAATCTTTTGGCGAGAAACAACTATCAGGATTAAATCCATACCGTTGGATTACAGCAATACAATCCTCATATTCAAGACCTAACAAATCCAATATTGTTTTAATCGCCGTATAACGATATATAGGTAGTTTATCCAACATGGCTTTTATATCCTCGCAATAATGTAATGTCGGAACTAACAGGCTTCTCCTTGAGGCATATACATATTCAGTATCCTCTTCAGGATATAATATTTTATAGGCCGCACGCATGATTTGCCCATCACGGGAAAGGAAAAGAAAACTATCGATCCCCAAACGCAATTTATATTCATGCAGCCAAACACAAAACCCGTACAGAAGAGGCCCAAGGGTCTCATATCCTATACGAAACAAACGATCTTCTGCATCCGATACCGTATTATTGATAAAGCGATACAAGGAGTCAGAATCAAGATCTCCCGTTCTTGATATCCGACAATAAATCGTATGGTTGACCTCTCTTCGTATAGGAATGGATCGGATACCAGACAATTGGGGACGTATATGATCCGCCATCAAAGCGTCCCCTATATGTACCATTTCTCCAGGCCTGTATGAGTTCTCCCGCAATATCATCCTATACATATTGCCGGTATATTTTTGGACTCCGGTCTCCGAGGAGACGTATATTTTCTTATACTGGTTGTAACCGCATTTCAATAACAGACGCTCGATAAAAGCCCGATCCAAATACATATCGGAGACGATAATAACCTCTTTTCCCCGGTCGACAGCATACTTATAAACCTCCTTGATTTCCTGATTCACGGTAGCCAACGCATACTCCATCTCCAGTTCCATCCGCGATAAAGACGATTTAATCTCCTCCTCATAAGGCAATCGATCGTATATCTCCCCAAACGAGATCTCCTCACGATCGGACAATTCGCGGGCCGTTCGCTCCGCATATACGCGTTTATCCCTGAACCCTTCCATAGAGACTCCGAAACGTTTTACCGCCTCTCTTTCCACCAACGAGAACACATCTTTGGGTGTCCCTACGTTCCTTTTTATCAGCGTGTCGAACACATCGAAAGAAACGACCTCGCATCTATCGATAGTTTGTTTGTAAGACTTGATACTCATTCTTGTGTTGTTTTGAGGTTTCGAGTTAACAAATTATCATAGACCTTTTTCAATTGCTCGGCATAGACCTCCTCCGTGAACGAGTGAATGGCCTTCTCCCTCGCATTATCTCGAATAGCGGTCGTATCCATATCCAAGACTTTCTCCATCAATGCCTCTAATTCGTTATTCGAGTCAAATAGGAATCCGGTTTCCTCATGTTCTATCAATTCCGATGTCCCGCCCGAGTTCCTTCCGATAACCACGCAATCATTCATCATGGCCTCCACCGTCACCCGCCCGTATGCCTCGTGCCAAGAACACATTAATAACGCAATAGCTTTTCTCATCAACTCCTTGGCATCCGTACGGTATCCCAACAAGACAACCTTTTCTTCTATCCCTTCCCTATTGATAAGCGATCTTATTTTCCGGACAATACGGGAAGTACCAGTTCCTGCTATATATAACCGAACATCGCAATTTCTCGATACTTTTGAAAAAGAGGATATAATATCCAAAACACCTTTCTTTTCGCTAAGACTTCCGCAATACAAGAAATAATTTTCTTTCTTATAATGCACATTCTGAACATTTTGGATAGAGTCAACCGCATCGTAAAGAACTACAGAGTTTTTATTTTCAATATAAAAATGATTCTTTACTGCTTCCGATACACAAATAACTGAATCAGAATTATTAAAATCCGCACATAACTTTCTAAAAGGTTTAAAGGTTCTCATATTAAAATCCAAATCCATAAACTCCCTTAGATGCCAAACATGTTTAATACATTTATATTTAGCGATCTCATATCCCACACTAATCCTACTGTTATTCGTATGGATAATATCTATTTTATTCTCATTTATAATTCTTAATATTCTAAAATAAGAATACTTATTAAGCATCCAATAATAACATAATCTAACAGGATACAGAATATAACTGAGCCAATCTTTATCATAAACAGCACTATTCAACTTAAAGGGTATGACCTTGTAAGGTATCCCCATATTATCCAATACAGGTAATAAAGGCCCTTTTGATGGAACTAAAACTAAATAATCTCCAAAATCATACGATTTAATCATATTGATAAGAGAAAGGCTAGCCCCATAAAGACTCGCATCACTCGCAATAAAAACAACTCTCATAATTACTTATTCAATATAGTTTGATAGGGAGAGATTCCATGATCTCCTGAAATTGTATTTCCGTTATTGCTTTTAATAAGAACCTCGAATAAGGCTACATAAAACAATATAGTAAGATAGCTTAAAATAATTGTTCTTTTTTTATGCCAACATTCCAAACAAAAAGGGACAACAAACACCAATGACACCTTGAAAAGATCTGCGACCCTTGAAAAAATCAAAATATTTTTCGCCAAAACAAGGGATACCAAATAAAGTAAAAATAGATAGGTTATGGTATAATTTTTGTTCTTTGAAAAAAGGAAGAAAGCAAAAAGAAACATTGTATGCAAAATCCCTAACAAAATGCTATACCCTGTATTAAAAGTTGGTTCACCGAAGTAATGACTACTAAACAAATATCCTGCATATTTTGTATTGAGAAGCAAGTCATTATTTAATAAAACAAACAACATATCTAAATCAGACATTCCCCAAATAATCAGCAAAAAAAACAAAAGTATGACCCTGTTGCACCGTAACTTATTAACAAAAAAGAATGGAAGAAAGGCAAATGAAGAAACATGAAACAATATAGATATAGGATAGATAACAAAAGCTTTCCATTTTCTATCTCGAAAAAACAAATCGAGCGATAAAATCATAAACGAAAAAGAGATCGAATTTCTTACTGTATTATAAGACAACAAATAAAATGACAATACATACATCATCATTTTCCATGTATAGTTCTTCCTTTCCAAAAATATCAATGGGAAATAGGTCAGAATAGCGGAGCATACGAACAAACTGTGCGCCGGCATATGGAGATTTCTCAAGAATACAGTCAATACATAAAAGCCTATCTCTTTCACATCGTTCCCGTATACGGAATAAAAATAATCTACATAATTTCTATAATCCGTACCTATATTATATCGGATAGCGGAAGGTACAAAAAGTACCATAAAAAGACATATCCTACTTATCAATCTGGCTAATTCTGTTTTGGAGTGTTCCGCATAATAAGCGAATAAAACAGATAACAATAATATGGAGTTATATATGATAAATGTTTCTATCATAACACATTTCTAATGGTAAATACTCAATCAGTATATTAATTATATCATTAGCTCAACACTTGTTTCAAAAAAGAAACGGATTTATCACGTAGAGGAGCCAACAACTCCTCCACCCTATCCCAATCTATCGATAGATGATAAATCCGTTTAAAATCCCCGGGGGCTTTCCAAATGCAATCCGATAAGCTTAGGTTGGAAAGCAGGTTCAATACACGACTATTTCCCTTGGCGTACGTGCCTGACAAGGGGAAATACACAAAACGCTTGTGAAACAATATACAGAAAACCACACCATGAAAAGAGGTGGTCACCACAAGACCGGCATGCCGGATGAGAGAAAGCCATTCCGGAATGGCCGCATAACTATATTCCACCCCCTCAAACAGTTCCCGACCGGGTAAATACCCACTAGCGGGTGTTACTACCAACGATAACCCTCCTATCTTGGAAAACCCTCGAAGTTCCGACCATCGTATATCCTCCTTACTAGAGATATTGATGCTATATATATAAATGTAAGGAGAGGGTCTTACCGGTATATCTTCCAAGAGAGAAAGATAATCGTCCATCGAGAGCAACAATGTCGGATCAAGGACATGTGTCGCCTCTTTCCCGGAAGCCCGGCAGATGGAAACCCCACTTTCCTCTCGTACAGACAAGGCATCGAATCGATACAACCTTCTGGAGAGTTCCTTTTGAAGTCCCGGAGGACATTTATCCACCCCATAACTAGCCGCATAGGCGACACGCCTTACCCGGTCCTCCCCAAAGTCCAGCCAAAAGGCACGGCCGTCTTTCCGCCTCAAAAGCATGGGATTCCAAATCTGGTCGCTCCCCGCTATATATACATCCGCTGCGGGAGGATCCTGGCGTAACTCTGTTAATGTACCGTAAATCCGGCGGGACTGATCGATATGCTTATTCCTGAACTCCTCAAAACTGCGTACTTCATTCTTAACCCTATTAACAGCTTCCATACATCTGATATCCCGATGTCTCCACCAACCAAGAAGTGGATATATGAAAGCCGTCTTCACCATAATCTTCAACCACTTCCTCCAAACGGATTCTTTATAGAGGTAACGTATTAAGAACGGCTCATGCCCAAGCCTTTTTAAATAACATTGCAAAGCCCAGCACTGTAATTGCTGACCGTAATTATCATCGCTTTGCCAGAACGTGACGATTCCTATTCTCATTCTATCGATACGATCTTTTTAAAATCCTACTCTACGGGCCACTGAAGGCATAACCCTTTGTACAACATATATAAAGCCAATACCACAAACATCTGTGAAAGCCAACCCAAATGAAATGACAAGTGGCTCAAAGTCGTGATAAAAAAGCAATGGAAGAGATACACCCCAAACAATATCCGTCCCAACCAGACAAACGCCCTAAACAAAAGACTTTCGGCAGTAAACATCCTATGTAGCTTCTCAGAGAACAGTAGAGGTGAACGTATGGATAGCGACAACCATTAGAATGGCCATACCGCACAAAAGATCAAACCATGCCACTCTTTCTTTCATTTCCCCAACATTTTCTTGATCACCTCTTTTCCCTTTTCTCCTACCACACTCTTCACCGCCTCTTTCAATACGCCTTTGGCCGACACATTCAAATTATTCATGACTCGTATGGCATCGCTCTCGTCCTTACTGTCGGTGAAGACCTCGAACAGCATGGGGTGATCGGTCAGGCCGGGCGTGAGAAAACGGTCGAGGTGCTTCAAATATTCCTCCTTGGTATTGGCGGAGAGATATTCATAGCCTAAATCCTCCGCATAATGGCGTACTAATTCATGGGACTTGTTACCGTAATGGCCGGCGGCGGCGATGTACTTGTCTGCCTCCTCCCCGAACGCCGCACCAGGATGCATATAGTTGCGAAACTCCGTCCCTTTGCCGTTGTTCACCAGCAGGATGCGGACATTTCGTCCTACATGACGATTCCCCAGCACATTCATGTCGTAGAAGAAAGCGAGGTCGCCTGCCACACAGAAATAGAGTTTGTCCGGATGCACCAATGAAGCGCCCATAAACGAAGAGATATAGCCATCTATGCCAAAACCACCGGTATTGGCATATCCATACACAGAATCGGGTATGTCAAAATAGTTCCATGTACGTAGGGTATTGAGAATTCCAAGGAAAAGTACACTATCTCCAGGAATACTACTTGCCATCTTATGGGCTATCCATACGTTTGAGAACGGCAAAGTGCTTTCTGATACTTTCGCCCAAATAGCTCTTAGTTCCTCCCTGCAAGCATCCATGTAGTCATGACGGGCTGGAGACGTAGTATCCGCATAATGTTCAAAAAACGTCTCTTCCTCCATCTCAAATACACAAACCAATTTACGATAAGTATCACGAAGTTCACCATCCGGATTGACACGCCATACCATATTGGGACGCATTCCAATATAACCACCAAATACGTCACCGATATGTATCAGCAAATCCACTCTCATCAAGCTGCAATAATCTTTCTCTTGCGAAGAAAGAATGGAGACCGGGACACGATATTTACCTTTATAACCACCGGTATGATCCGTGAACACAACCGCATCGTATGTGGCACAAAAAGCATCAAGGGATGCTGCTTCAGTATCGGTAAATTTCCGGTGAGCACCAATAAAGACACCGATACGTCCTTTGGGAAGCTCTGGAAAAATATCTTGTGGCATAATGCGGCGGATCATTCGAGCTTGAGGTAACTTCTTTACCGAATAATCGAGACTATAAGTCGTAGTCAAGTTTATATGTACTGGACCACCTCCCCGATGGCGAAGCTCCAGTAAGGCCCGATTCAACTTCACCGTATTACTCCATTCCGTGGTGGCATCGGTTGTCACCGGAATATGCTCACTTAACAAGGCAATATCATTTTGGATAACCCGCCGATCAATCACCTGGGCTATCATATGACCGATACGAGTGATATCTTGCGTACTTGTCACTGCCAATACAGGCAGTTTCCGATAATAGGCCTCAGTCAAGCCTGGAATATAGTTGCGAGAAGCAGTCGCACCCGTACAGGTCAACACGACCGGCTCGCCCGATTCTGCCGCCATACCGCAAGCGATATAAGCCGCACTACGCTCATCCACCGACGAGTACATCTCAAACCAGTCATCCTGCTGCAAACTAGCCACCAATGTGATGTTCGTAGCACCCGGAGAGGCAACTACCTTCTTGATCCCATACTGTTTCAGGAGCGATATAAGTATTTGGATACTGCGCTCCGACGTATAAAAATGATTCTTATCCATTACCGTTCTTTTTGATTAGATTCCTTACCCAATTCGTCTGTTTCTTTCACAGATCAAAATATATATTCACCTCCATCATCATAGGTGACAACTCCTGCCCCTCCGGTCATAAAGACCATATCCCCAACTATGGACTGTCCCATAGGGCTGACCAAGACAACGGCCATATTCGCAATTTCTTCAGGCAAGACATAACGACCTATAGGACTTCCTTTCAAAGCGATGTCTCCAAGATCATCACCAAGAAGCATCGGGGTGGCCGTGGGGCCTGGCGCTATGCCATTGACGGTAATGCCATGAGGAGCGAGCGCCTTCGCTAATCCCAACGTCAATGACCGTATACCCCATTTTGACATAGAGTAAGCACTTATGGCCGGTCGAAGCGAGGAGGAGGATCCCACATTCAATATATTCCCCGCTATCTGATTCTCTTTCATATATTTGCCCATCAATTGAGACAGAAAAAAAACGCCCTTCAGATTCGTATTGATAACCTTGTCAAATTCTGTAGTGGTCGCATGAGGCATGCCATCACCCAGCACCCCGGCATTGTTCACCAGTATGTCAACCCGCCTGAAGCCCTTGGCCTCTATTTTATGTAATACCTGTTGAAAGATAACATCAAAAAGCTCCACCTTGGCATTATCCATCACAACACTAAACAAGCGTTCTCCAAAGTCACCCTCCACGTTCAATTCCGAACAAGCCTTTTGTAGGCGATCCTCGCTACGCCCTGTTATGACCACAGCGGCTCCACTACGCAAGAAAGCCTTGGCCATATGGAAGCCTATGCCACTCGTTCCCCCTGTTATGAGAGCCACACGGCCTCTTAAAAGCTCGTGGGGAGCGAGATTCACCACCCGCACATCAAATTTACGGGCGGGTATATTACTGAGGACGAATTTTATCATCCCCTTCGCTTTTTTTCTTAAGGATATCATGATTAAACAAGTTTCAACTCCATCCGTTGCGAACTTCATCACCATATCCCTTCAGCATCCTGAACAGCGTCCGTGCATAACGTGGATAGCGGTGTATCCTGTACAGGCAGCGCAGACGGTTAAGTTTGGAGACCAACTGCGACCGCTTGAAATACTCTTTATACCCGATTCGTTTCAGCCAGTGCAAAAGTCCATCACCAAAAGGGTAGACCCTGCCGTCGTCTATCGAATCGACGATGTCCCAAACATAGCACGGCTCGTGCTCCATATAGGTATAAGAGCGCACCAACTTTGAGAAACGTTTGTCAGAAAAGGACTCGAAGCCCCACTCTTTCGGATTCTCTCCTGCACACAGAAGATTAAGTTGTGTTCGTACGCATTTGGTACATTTGCCACATTGCTCGGTGTTGTCTTGGAAACACGTCCACAGTTTTGTCTTCTTACCCCGCACGTTACACCATTCCACGATATCTTTTACCTTCTGTGAACGACGTGTGCTGATTCCGTCTTGTTCAGCAAAAGAAATCCCAAGAAATTGGAACGATCCGGAAAGAACGGGATGCGCCCCGCCGTCTCCGATCGCAGGTTTATCCTCCAGCGGCTCGAAAGCCGAACCCATTACAAACGTATGAATCCCCATCGCATAGGCGAAGGGAGCGACCGAGCACATATTCCCGATGTATTTGATGCCAAACCACCCGTCGAAACGGAACGACGCACTTGCCAGCCCGAGTTTAGCAAAAAGCTCGTGCTGGATCTTCCCGTCGTTGAATACGACCGCCTGGAAATTGTTCGTCACCAGCAGCCAATCGCTCCCCACAACAGCAGAAAACTCCCGGATCAGGGACTCCTTCGCCTGAATGAAATCGGCACCGACACGTCCCTTTTTTCCTTTCCACAACGACTCCACACTCGGGACACTCACGAGAACGGACCTCTCCCCCGGGTTATTGATTCCCGCATGAACCGCATCGACCCCTCCGGAGAAGAATACGATCTTGTCGTATCTGGCTTCCCGGGGCTTGTTCTCGACAATGTTTCCTACCGTGACCTTCCCGCACCACTCCTCCTTGAACGGACCGTAGATCTTGGAATAGGCGGCATAGATGGCCGGCAGCTCCTCGTACAAGGTCTTGTCCATTGATGGCACCACAAGGTCTACGCCATAGAAATAGGTCACCGGCATCAGGTAAAGCATAGCGGGAATCAACAACACAGACTCTGGTAAGCTCTTCAACGACAGGCCGAAGTTCTCCGTATAATAGTATTTTACCCACGCATCAACCTCCTCTTCTTTCAAGAGATGCAATCCCGTATTATCCCGGAGCTTATACTTAATGGTATCACCCTCCGTCACAACATTTACAATTTCAATTGTCTTAGCCATAAATTTATCTTGTTTATTACTATTTCTTCTCTCGTAAACTCTTCGGACAGATCCAAGAATAATTACTTAGAATCCGAATTATAAAGCCGCTTCAGCAGCTTCTCTCTCAACAATCCTCTTATATAAGCCCTCTCTATCCGTGACATACCAACCAAATAGACTACCATGCCAGTGAAAATGATGATAACCAACGACCGGACCACCAAGATCCCAAAAGAAGGATCATCCCTGCCGGGCAAGATAAACGCAAAAAGAACGGATACAGGAAATACAGCCCCAATGGGCAGAACGCACTCACTTAAAAAACGCATGACAGGGAAATGGAATTTAGCGCAGGCATGCCAAAGCAATGACACGAGCACGATCATCTTGAACAGGATGTTAAGCACGAAAACCACCTCCACGGGCATCCCACTCCTCAAGCACAGATAAGAAGCGATAAAGTTTCCTGAATATATAAAGGACAGCCTTATCTCGAAGTTCTTGATCTCTCCCTGCGCGATCATTCCGGTGGTAAGCGGAGACAACAAACAATCAACCAGCGAATATACAAGGATCAGCATGACGAAGTTTGCCGTATGGTCTGGCACCTCCACAAGCCATAGCCTCAACACGCTGTGGGTGCCCGCACAAAGAGGGAGAACAATGAGCAGGAGAATGAAAAAACCGAACTTCGTGCTTTTTATGATGATCGCATACATGGTATCCAAGGCTCCCGAGGCATAGTTCTTGGTTATTTGGGGATTGGCTGCGAGCATGAAATTGGAGACAAAGCTATATGCGGCGGTATTGACCTGAGCGGCTATCCCCTGAGCGGCGTTCACGACAGGTCCCCCAAACAGATTTAATAAGATATTACTCCCTTGGTCTTTCAAGACAACAACGCCATTTCCTAAAAACGCCCATCCCGAGAAAGCGAACATCCTTGAGAGCAAACGCCTGTCAAATTCCCAAACAAAACGGCACTCCTCAAAATGGCTCTTGCAATAAAAGACATAGATGCCCCGAACGGTCAACGCAATGATCACCTTACAGAAAGCATACAGTCCTAATTTATCTACAGGCACCACAATGAGCAGGAATGCCATCAACAAGTTCAATCCTCCCTCCACTATGGCGATATAAGCAAAAGCATTCATTCGCTCATGGGCGATAATCAAGGCATTATAGGGAATACTAAGCAAATTTATAAAGAAACTCAAGGTGGAAAAAAACAACACATAGAGTGTAACATCAAGGCGACCGGACGGGAGCACCATCTTATGCTCGACAAACCAAACGCCAAACAAGCCGATCAGCAAGGAAATGATCAATCCCAGACCAATCTGGATAATGACCGAAGAAGAAAATATGCCCCGCAAACGAGCCAACGATAGGTCGGTAAGCCCCATCTCATAGGTAAGGAATCGCACGATAGCCACCGACAACGCCCCGGAAAGTATATTGAACATAGCGACAAATCCACCGACCACGTTATAGATACCATAATCCTCCTCTCCCAATTCGGCAAGCACAATACGTACCGTATACAGGCTTACCGCCATCACCAGTAATTGACGGAAATAGAGGAACAACGTGTTCTTTGCGATCCGCTTGTTATTTTCTTGGGTTGTACTCATTATATTAGTGTCCAATTTTGACATGTCCTATACGGAAACCCGCATTTAAGCGGTTTCCGTATAAGCTGCCGAAAAACAGGGAGTTCTTACGTTTCCTCGCCCAAGGGCGTATAAAACGCTCGGCCCCAAATAATCCAAGAAAATCTTCCTTGAAAAGAACTGAAGGACAAGGTTGATGAAATAAAACACCAACGCCACCGAACTGTTTTTTATGCTCTTGGATGTTCGTGAATCTATCTTTGCCATTTCATCCTTTTTTATCTAATCCCTTACATCAGATCTTATCCGTCTTGTTGTCAATGGTCACCGTATTGTCAATAAGCCAGCCTTTCAATACTTTCTTCATGGTATTTCGATTTAAGGGAGGGCGGAATTGCCCTACCTGATTTTCTTTATCTAGAATTTCTTCCCGAACGCAATGTTCAAGAAAGTCTTCACCAATATCTTGAAATCGAACAGCCACGAGCGGTGTTCCAGATAGAACAAGTCGTAGCGTAAACGACGAAGCATCTTATCCAGCGTATCCGTATAGCCGTTGTAGAGCGTGGCATACGAGGTCACACCCGGACGGATCTGATAGAGATAACGATAGCGGGGATCTCGCTCCATGATCTGGTCGATGTAGAACTGTCGTTCCGGACGGGGGCCAATAAAAGACATATCACCGATAAAGACATTCCACAATTGGGGCAACTCATCCAGATGATGCTCACGCAGGAACTTGCCCACACGAGTCATACGGGGATCCGTGCCTCCCTTGTAGAGAGCTGGACCGAATTTCTCAGCGTCCAAACGCATACTACGGAACTTATAGATGTTAAACGGACGACCGAAACGACCGATACGCTCCTGCTTGAAGATAGCGGAACCACCATCCTCAAGCCTCACGACGATATAGCAAATCAAGAACAATGGTGAGAATACGATCAAAGCGATAAAGGCCAAAAGACAATCCCCAGTACGCTTCACATTACGTTCGAAAGCATTCATCCCATCCGGGATAAAATCAGTAGGTTTCTCCAAACTCTCTATTATAATCATGTCTAGTTAGTTATTCAATAAAGGCAACCCTTTCACCTCGCCGGCGTGCCACTCCCGATAGTCAGCAAGGGAGAGTCCGGGTACAGTCAATTGCTTGTAATCCTTGTCGTCTCTTCGCAAGATATGCTTGCGGGCATACGAGCGGAGCGAACGATCCGTCACGGATACCATCACCACTGGAAACGGGTAGCCGAACAAACGCATCGGCGTAACCTCGCTATCCGGGAACGCACGGCGTAACTGATAGGCCGAGTACTCGAACGCTACCCAGTAAGGCCCTGTGCAATACAGGTGAATGGAAGCAATGTTCGTACGCTCGCAGTTCATGATATCACTCAAATGCTCGTTCAGCAACCTCACCAAACGAACGCCGGAAGGAAGGGAAGACATGGTTTGAATTATGAATTTTGAATTAAACTGTCAACTGTCACTTGTCAACTCGTTCGTGTTTCAGCCAGCGATCGTAATCGTCCAGCCGGCGGATCAACACCGCCTTGCTTTTCTTGGGCGAGGACTCACCCCGCCACGGATCCACCACCTCATGTGCCATCTGCCAGTAAAGGGCGCTGTCCGTGCAACCGTAGAGCGTCACCAGCAACAAGGCACGGGATTGCGGAGCTTTCAACACCGGGAGCATACCGCGCATCGTGTCATGCAAACGTGTGAACTCCTCCTCATCGCCTAACAGCTTGTAGGCAGGTAGGAGCGACGAGTAGACCTTGCAGCGCATCACGTCCGTCTCCGCACGGAGAGAACCGTAGGATCTCAATACCTCACGGGCCAAACGAGTATCCTCCTCAGATACGCTGCCGGAGGCATGGCAACGTCCCAAGGCATCGTGCAAACCCTCCCGCAGGCGATCGTTGTCCAGATGGGTATAGGCGTGCTTCCCTTTCGTGTTCAGCTCGATCAGCTCATACTCGCCCGGCTTCACCTCCAACAAGGGGACCCACATGCAATCGAGGATACGGGCCATGACATCTTTGTGTCCGCCACCCGGCTGGATCACCACCTCCGCCTCCATACCAGTAAAATAACCGGACGTGATACGCACGCGATCACCTTTTAGCAGGCGATCGCTGTCAGGAACGTACACCGGAAGCTCGTTGGAATAAGATTCAGCCACCCAACGTAAATTACCCATCTCGTCATCCGACAGATAAGGGAAATGAGTCATGCCTCCGGAAGAGACCCGGGGAAGGAAATTGTATAGGGGAAGCGTGCGCTTCATCTGGAAGATCTCCTCAACCGAGGACCGGACAAACACGTAGTTGAACAGCAGGGGCCGCTTCGTGTTGACCATCTTTCCGTCCACCTTCCTCACCTCCACATAGGAGGGGGCGAAATACTCGAACAACGTCTCCCCACGACGCTCGCGCCGGGAAAGCTCGGCATCCAAGCTTTTAGCGGGGCTGATCCTGTCGCGTCGTGCCACACCCGTAGTAGGAAGCGTGAGCACGTACCAGCGTACAGTCTTCAAGTCATGACGCTTGCCAACTCGCGCCGTACCCCTCTCCGAGCAACCGTCTCTCAAAACATTCATCATTATGATTATCTTTTCCTTAGATTATATCAGGATCTCCACTCAAGCCTCACGACAATTCAAAGCCCTACCAAGAGTACTCCGTTTTCTCCTGATAAACAACGCTTTATATCTTTAAAAATGGCTTTTCTGAAAATCACCATCGGTTGAAATATTAAGCTACTTGGAGAGTAGCGTAAAAGGTGCGAGAATGGTTATCATCCAGTTGTAGAGACGGGGCGTGCCCCGTCTCCCACTGTCTGATAGTATCTTTAAGTTACCATTTGGAGGGGATGAGACGGGGTACGCCACGTCTCTACAGGAATGTATGTTCGATTTTTTAGAAGGGACGTGATGATGTAGGAAATACGAGATCATTTCGTCTCTATTGCCATGTCTATACACTAGGAATAAGAACGAAGATTTAAGGAGAATCAAGGCCGGAGCACAAACTAAAACTAATGATTGCTTGTTATTTGCTATTTTTTGCTACATTTGCACCGTGAAATGAACGCTACTCCCCAAGTAGCCTCAACCCACCTCTGGCATATAATTATATACATTCTCAAAGCAAGACTTATTTACCACCGTCATTTTCTCCAACGAGAAACTTCTTAGATAAATCTGGGTTGTCTTGATGGATTTATGCCCCAATAACTCGCTGATCATCTCAATGGGGACATTTTGCTCCTTCAATGCCATGGCAAAAGAATGACGGATCGTGTAGGAAGTCACATCCGAGGCTATTCCGGCAACCTCCTTCAACGTCTTCAAGTTCCGGTTAAACCGGGACAAGGCCGCATTGTACTCGAGATATTCCTCATGGCCGTTCTTCGTCCCACTTAAAAAGGGAAATAAGTACCCCGAGTTTCCTGCCCTCTCACCTGCCAGCTCCTTATACATAGCTTCCGTCGTATCCAAGACCTCCAACCGCATAGAGGTCCCGGTCTTCTGGCGATTGTAATCCAATATGCCGTTCTTGATATTACCCCTATTCAAATGGGCGAAATCAACGAACGACATCCCCCCATATTGAAACATCAAGCAAAGCGTCAGCTGTGTCTTCCTCAACTTCTCTCCTTTTACCGGGACAGTCATCAGGCGATTCAAATCACCCAGAGGCAAGGATTTCTTGCGCTGGCTTTCCACACCCGTAAAAACCCCCTTGAATAAAGAGGGGATAAACGCCGCCTCGCCATTCTCCACCGCCTTGTTATAGATACAACGCAAACGGCGGATATACGTGGAGACCGTATTACGCATGCAGCCTTTCTCCAACAAATAAGCCTCATATCGGTGAAGATTGGCCTTATTGATATCCGAATAGGAAATGTTCTCTGTTCCACTATACTTTATAAAGGAGTTCAACGCATCCTGATAACTTTTGGCGGAGGAATAACGCTTTTCCTCTCGTAACTGGGACATATACCTTCTCACCCCTTCCACGAATCCTTTCTCATCCATATCTCTCTGTTTTTAAATAATATTTGAAATGAATTGACAAATGTAACTCATACTATCTGAATGCAAAAAGAATTACCGAAACACTATCATAATGTTTACTTTCTAAACATATTTTAAACACATACTTTTTCAAAACAGTTACGTTTAAACCAATATTATGGAACTTTAGTACCCAAAATAGCACATTTTTTAGGATATATCCTGAACTTGTATGTATTTAGTCGGCTTATAATTTCTATTTCCCGGCAGATAACCGACATCTACCCGGCATCTAGTTCGGATTATCCGGCACTTGCTCTAATTTAGCTGGGGTCTACTCCTAATCTCAATCTTTTGTACACTGAAAAACGAGACTATATAGAGCCTTTGCGCTCTAGAACGGCAAAAAAGTCGACTGATTTTCAAATATCATTCAGGAGGCATTTATTAGTTTTCTGAAACAAGAGATATAATAATTCGGCGGATATTGATAAAAAGAAGGCAAACTGCAAGTATTTTCCTTCATACACATTCTATTCGTCAGGGCTTAACTACCAGAGAATCGCATATAATAAACACACACCCTATCCTATCTCAAATACAAGAAGCAGAAGGAGAGAGAAATGACAAATTGACATAATTAAGCCGTATTAATGACTTCTATCGATTGAATACACAATATTAAATTAGCAGAGACTTGCTTGCAGGTGTCGTTTTTTTTCACGAATATTGCAAACCAAACAACCAAATAAACATATTCAGTTTACTAAAGTTAATCTTAAAGAAAGGAGAGCCTATGAAACAGGAGCCATCATGAACCATATCTAGCAAGGAAACTGGCTGGAAAATATGGCTATATAATCCAGCCAAACAAGTTTCTAAACGCCTTTAAATCAATTAATACTAACACTAAAACATTACAAATGTATGAATGAAATTTGTAAGGGGAATCCTAACCCCCGATTAAACACAAAAACTAAATTGGGCAGAGTCATGAAGTTAACCTCAATCCCGCTATTTATTTTTACCACAGGTGTATACGCTTCCGTACACTCCCCAAACATGCGCATTAAAAGCGACATCAAGATTATAGAGAAACCATCAATCGTATCCACCCCGCAACAAAACACCCGTCAGATCACCGGAACCGTGATTGATGCTACCGGTATGCCGATAATTGGCGCCAATGTGATGGTAAAAGGGACAACAAACGGGACAATAACGGATATAGATGGAAAATTCACGTTGGAAGTAGCCAAAGACGCTATTTTGCAAGTGTCCTATATCGGTTATATGAACCAGGAGATTCCGGTAGGCAATAAATCGGTTTTAAGCATCTCCTTGCAAGAGGACACACAAAAGTTGGATGAGGTGGTAGTGATTGGCTACGGTACGATGAAGAAAAGTGATATCACGGGGGCTATCTCGTCCGTGAGCGAGGAGAAAATCGCTCGCCAAGCAGTGGCCAATGTTTCTACCGCATTGCAAGGCTTGGCTACCGGTGTATCCGTCACTTCCAGTTCCGGATCTCCGGGTTCCGCCGCCACGATCCGTATCAGAGGTGTCGGTACGGTAAACGACGCGGAGCCATTGTTCGTCGTGGATGGGATGCCCGTGACGGATATAAACTACCTGAACACATCGGATATACAGTCTATGGAGGTGCTTAAAGACGCTTCCGCTTCCGCTATCTACGGTTCCCGTGGCGCGAACGGCGTAATCCTTATCACTACGAAAAAAGGCGCCGCTGGAAAAACCACCGTTACGCTCGACGCGTATTGGGGTATGAACAAAATATTGAATAATCTCGATTTGATGTCAGGTCCGGAATGGTACGACTATCAGGAGCAGTTGAACACAGTGAGGAGCGTTCCCATCAATTTGGCCCTTGTCAATCGTAATGTTTCCACCAATTGGATGGACGAGATTACGCATACGGCCTTTATGCATAATTACAGTGTCGGCATAAGCGGTGGTAAAGAGAACGACTATAAATTCAATCTGGGCTTGAACTATATAAACCAAGATGGAACGATCAAGAAATCCAACTACGAACGGTTCAGTGTCCGTCAAAGCACGGAAAAAACGGTGCTCAAAGATCATTTGGTAGTGGGTACCAACGCATCGATCGCAAGATCTACCGACGCAAGTATTAGCGAGCGCAACAGTAGTAATGTGTACGACTCCGACTATGGTGTCGTAAGTAACGCAATCCGTTTGGATCCGGTAACTCCCGCCCAAAACGCAGACGGTTCATATGGTTACTCTCCTTATATTGACTACTATAACCCATTGGCAAGTATCATGTATCGGGATAATCAACGGGAGAAACTTGCTTTCATCGGCAATATGTATGGGGAATGGCAGATTATAAAAGGATTGAAGTTCAAGAGTAGCTTCGGAGCGGAAATCAGAAGGGTAGACAATAAAACCTTCTCGCCTGTCTATGAGGTATCCTCAAGCCAAAGAAATTTAGAGAGTAGTTTATCGAAGTCGCAGACCAAAGGGCATTACTATACGTTCGAGAATACCCTTTCGTATGAGAAAACGTTTGCCGAGAAGCACTCCATATCCGCTCTCGTAGGTTATACCAATGAATGGGGTAAGCAGGAAACCTTGAGCGTAAATGCGAGAGATCTTATCGGAGAGTCGGATAACCTGCATTATATAGACGCTACGCTGGACAAGAACAAGACCACGGCCAGCAATAGCGCTACGGAATATGGTTTGATGTCTTATCTGGGCCGCCTACACTACGATTACAATAACAAATACCTTATTACAGCCACTTTCCGGCGAGACGGCTCCTCTAAATTCTCTTCCAAGAATCGCTGGGGTAACTTCCCCTCGTTCGCTCTAGGTTGGAGAATCGACAACGAACCGTTCTTCCAGAAATTGAACGCCGAATGGGTTTCCTCCTTGAAACTCCGCGGGGGCTGGGGACAGATCGGAAATCAGAATATCACCAATTATGTGGATCGTAGTTTGCTGTCATTGAGTACGCAATACGGCGCTTTATTCGGAGCGAGAGAGAATGAGACCTTGTATCAAGGTATTGCCGTGAGCAGATTGGGCAATCCGGATATTAAATGGGAAACCACGGAATCTCTGAATATCGGTCTTGACGCAAGCTTCTTTAACACCCGCATGGTCTTCAGCTTCGAGTATTATTACAAGACAACGAAGGACATGCTGCTGGCCGCTCCTATGCCTATCTATATGGGATATGCCAGCAACACCTACACCAATATCGGCGAGGCGAACAACCGCGGTATCGAGATGAATCTCGAGTGGAGAGACAAGACCGAAAGTGGTTTCGAATACAACGTGGGAGTAAATATGTCGACCATCCGTAACCGCATGACGAAATTGAATGGTGGCACACCAATCTCCGATGGACCATTCCGAAACGGAAGCATGTACCTCACCTATACGAATGAAGGTATGCCTATCGGTGCGTTCTGGGGCTATAAGACAGACGGGCTTATCCAAACACAGGAACAGCTGAATGCCGTTAAGCGGGCGGATTTCCAACCTAATGCCGAATTGGGCGATGTATTGTTCGTAGATACGAATGGCGATGGCAAGTTAGACTCAAGTGATAGATGCATGATCGGTAATCCCATTCCGGATATCATATACGGTATCAACATGGGTATGGCGTGGAAAGGCTTCGACCTCAATTTGCAGTTTGGTGGAACAATCGGTAATCAGATATTCAACGCGATGCGTTATTACACCTACTTCCCGAACGATATAACGAACAAGGATAGAGCGTTAATGAACTATTGGACGCCAAATAATACAAATACGGACATCCCTCGCCTGACGGCTACGGACGTAAACGACAATGACCGCTTCTCGGACATGTACGTAGAAAACGGGACTTATTTCCGCTTGAGAAACGCCCAGCTAGGTTATACCCTGCCCGCTTCTCTCACGCAGAGGATAAAACTACAGAAGGTACGTTTTTATGTAAGCGGCCAGAACTTGTTTACGATATCCAGTTACTCGGGTATGGATCCGGAAGTGGGTCAGTCCAGCTCTTTGTCTAGAGGTATAGATTACGGTATCTATCCTCAGAACATTTCATTCACCGGAGGTATTAATGTTACTTTTTAAAATTTATAATGTCATGTTTAAAAACAAATATATCATAGGAATCGTACTAGCGATTTTAACAGGATTCAGCAGTTGTGCAGATTTGGATTTAGCTCCGTTAGGAAGTCCGGAGGCTGGAGAGATATCAGAGGAAAGACAAGCTTTCTTGCGTCTGACCGCTGTCTATTCCGTCATGAAGGACTTCCGTTACACATGGTCAATGCAATGTTTCGGCGACGTGTTGTCGAATGACGCGACCTACAGCGGTTCTTCGAACGACGCACAAACCTTCACGTTGCTGGAGAATTATCAGTATCAAGCGGATCATACCGAGATCTTGAACAAATATCGGTATTCTTACCAATGTATTAATAAGGCCAATTTGTTTATACGGGATATGGAAATGGCAGACGATGCCCTATTCTCGAAATATAACAGGGAACAGATGATCGGTGAGGCCAAGTTTATTCGCGCCTATACTTATTTCGAGCTTGTGAAAACCTTTGGTGGTGTTCCTTGCTATACGGGAGTCTTGGATCTCGATCATGAGAGACTCGGACGTGCGTCTGTCGAAGAGATATACTCGGTTATCGAGCAAGACCTAAACGATGCGGTTAGCGTATTACCTAAGAAAAGTGAGGTGGCTAACTACGAGTCAAGCTATGCGGGAAGGATTACCAAAGGCGCGGCCATCGCCATGCAAACACGTATTTATCTGTATGAGAAAAAATACGATGAGGTAAAAAAGGCATTCGAGAAATTCCAGAATGAGTGCGGGGGTGAGTATAGCTTGGTCGCTCCGGAGGATTACGCTTGGCAATTCTCACTGGACGGCGAGCACTGCTCTTCTTCAATCCTTGAAGTAAATATGTATACCTCCACAACCCAAAGCGGGTATGGCGTTAATAACGGCAACCGTCACGTGCTGATGTCTATGCCCCGAAACATGACGATCGGCTTCGGTTGCGCACAACCTACACAGGCCTTGGCAGACGCTTATGATGCCGAGGGGGATATCATACGAAAGAAGACCACTCTCCTTTCCACGGAAGAGGCCATAGAGATCGAGACCGCGGCCAAAGGCGATGTGGCACCCGTTACGGACGACCGAACCGGTTGGTACAATCGCAAACTATATCTCGCGCCCGGGCAAAGAGAGGAGAATCGGGGAAATAATCAACCCACGAACCTCAGGCTTATCCGCCTCGCGGAGGTATATTTGAACTATGCCGAGGCTTGCTATTTCAGCGGCGATATCGCTAATGCGCAAAAGTATCTGAATGAGGTAAGAAGCCATGTCAACTTGGCTCCTAAAAACCATACAGGAAGCCAATTGTTTGAAGACATCATGAACGAGCGTCATCTGGAGTTTGGAATGGAAGGTTTCCGGTTCTTTGACGTGGTACGTGTAGGATGGGGCGAGAAAGTATTTAACGGAACCAAGAAGGCGGAATTTGGAGCTAAGACTCCTTTCAGCGCCGGTGCGGAAGTATTGCCTATACCTCAAACCGAGATTGATATTAGTGACGGTTTAATAACTAATTAATAAGGAAATAACAATTCGCAAAAATCATAATAGTATGAATAGGAATTTAGTATTGCTCGGAATCTGTCTCTTGGCCGTATCGTTCGTTGGAGAGGTCTTTGGACAGAAGAAAAAACCTCGTATCGGTATTGCCGGTATACAGATAGAAAACAGCGTGTTCGTCCCGAATAGGCAGCCGCTCGTAGGACACCCCGTAAGAATGCCGGACTATCTCAGCCCAGACTCCGCAATGGGACAGGCGGCCACTTGGCTTCCCACGCAGATTGGCTATGGCGGTGGAAGAGGCCCCGTGACAAAAGAATCGTACGACGCATTTGTGGAAAAAACATTGGAGATGATCAAGGCCAATATGCCCTATGACGCTTTCTGGTTTTATAACCACGGAGCTTGTAGCGTGGAAGGCGTAGCCGATCCCGAGGGCGAATTCATGGAGAAGGTGCGTAGCTTGATCGGAAACGATGTCTTGACTACCACCACGATGGACCTTCACGGAAATACGTCTTGGTTGGTAGCTCTCAACTCCGATTTGATTACGACTTATCGTCAAGCACCGCATGCGGATTCTCGCGAATCACATCGGCGAGGGGTCGTCAATTTGTTGGAACGTCTTGAGTCGGGGAAAGGACGTCCGGCATACAAGGCATGGGTTGCTGTTCCTGTCCTAGTTTCCGGCGAATGGTCGAGTACCCGTGTCGAGCCTGCGAAATCGCTGTACGCATTGGTTCCCGAGGTTGAAGCCATGCCCGGAGTGATAGACGCAGGGATCTGGATCGGTTATGTTTGGGGAGACAACCCACGGAACCAAGGAACCGTGATGGTTTACGGTGACGATGAGGAACAGGTAAAAGCCGGGGCGAAGAAACTCGCCCAGAAATTCTGGGATGTCCGTAAGCAGTTCTCGCTGGAAGCTCCGGGATATTCGCTCGAGAAATGTATCGATTTGGCAATAGCAAGCAAAAAGAAGCCTTTCTTTATCAGTGATATGGGAGATAATCCCGGCGGAGGCGGCTCAGGCGAGGTCACTTGGACTTTGGCGAGACTCTTGAAGCGTCCGGAATTCCAGACTGATAAGGGAAAGAGCGTTCTTTATTGCTCCATCCCGGGAGAAGAAGTGGTTAAGCAGGCACGTAAGGTCGGCGTAGGCGGACACGTAGAAGGCATGGTAGGTGCCATGGTCGATAATTCCTACGAAGGTCCCGTGAAATTGTCGGGTACCGTGGTTTATGTCAGTCCGGAAGAAGACAAGAACGCGGAATCATGGAGACGGAAAAGAGATATCGCTATCGTAAAGACCGGAAGCGTTTATGTGGTAGTAGGCACATCGTCTCCCACTCCAAACCTAGAGGGTTCAGGAATTGACCCGAAGGAAATGGATATCGTAATGGTTAAACAGGGTTACCTTGTAACCCAATGGTACAATATACAAGCGGATTGGGTGATGGCTTTTACAAGGGGAGGCGTGGATCAGGACTTCAAGAAGCTTCCCTATAAGAATATCGTGAGACCGATGTTCCCGATCGATCCAGACATGGCTGATCCGGAATTGAACGTTATCATGGTTCCTTCCGCCAAGCATTACTATGGCAGATAGATCGTATTGATCGATTTTTTACTGCAATGCCTATGCAGTGTTACTGCAATAGGTGTTGCAGTATTACTGCACAGGCATTGCAGCATCACTGCAACCCGGGTTGCAGTGATGCTACTAAATTATCCTATATTCCTACTCAATAACTTTCGGACTTGCTCCTCCGTTAAATTCCGGCGGCTCGCATAATCTCTCATCTGCTCCTCATCGATAGAACCGATCATGAAATATTGAGAAGAGGGATGGGCAATATAAATCCCACTAACCGAAGCCGTAGGATACATGGCACCATTCTCGGTTAACGAAACACCAATTCGCGACATATCGAGCAATCCATCCAATGTGAAATTCAATAATTGATCCGGTAGAGAAGGGTAACCGATAGCCGGACGGATTCCTTGGTATTTCACCTTGTAAAGATCCGGGATAGACAAGGATTCGTCTTTAGCATATCCCCAATATTCTTTACGTACTTTCTCATGAAGATATTCGGCTGTAGCTTCCGCTAGGCGATCGGTCAAGGTTTGCAGCAACATTGAATTATAGGTATCGCCTTCTTCCTCAAATTTATCCTTCAAACAATCAGCGCCAGCTCCAGCGGTAACGACAAACGCCCCTACATAATCAGTTCGCTCCTCGGAAACCGGTATTACATAATCGGAAAGACATTTATAAATATTTTCCTCTTTTTTTACTTGCTGACGTAATAAAGGCAGCGCTATATCACCCATTCGGATCGTATCCCCTTCACTATTCGCTGAGAAAAATCCGTAAATCGCTTTACAATATTCAACCTTCATATTGACCAGCCGATCCAATAACCTAACAGCATCCTTGTATAATTGCATCGCCTCGGTAGCCTTCGCACGATCTTTTTCCGGGAATCCGGCCAACCAAGAGGCACGACAAGAATCGCAACCATGTATCTGGGAGATTTCCGAGAAACGGCCATTCAATTTCCATGCGCTAAAAAAGAAGGTCCAGTGGATATAAGGAATCACTTCTTCCAAGGGGATATAAGGGATAACATGTACCCCCATCCGGGCCGGAACAACCGGTGTATACCCGGTCCAATCTATTTCTATCGGATGCTTACGAGCCTCTGAAAGAGAAGCCAAGGTCTCTTTCTTCTGCCCTAAAGAGGCACGCAAGGCTTCTTGTTCTTGTTCCAACTCCCTGATATAAGCGTCACGGGTATCTGGATTCAATAGTTTGGCGGCGATCAACGGATTCTGTGAGGCATCCAGCACATGAATCACCGGATAATCATAATGCGGAGCGATCTTCACCGCCGTATGCAATTTGGAGGTCGTAGCGCCACCCACCATCATAGGAATCGTAAGTCCCGCTTTCTGCATCTCGTCCGCAACATGCGCCATCTCTTCTAAAGAAGGGGTTATCAGGCCGGATAAGCAAACCAGATCCGGTTTCTCCTCGATCGCTTTCTTTATGATCACATCTGCGGGAACCATTACCCCTAAATCAATCACCTCGTAGTTATTACAAGACAATACGATAGAGACGATATTCTTACCGATATCATGTACATCCCCTTTTACCGTAGCGAAAATCACTTTACCGGCCTTCGCAGAGCCGGAAGCTTTCTTTTCAGATTCAATGGCCGGTTGTAAAATAGCCACGGCCTTTTTCATCGTACGTGCGGTCTTCACGACTTGAGGGAGAAACATCTTTCCGGCACCGAATAACTCGCCGACCTTATTCATTCCGCTCATTAACGGACCGTCAATTATATCCACGGCATGCGAATAAGTCCGCAAGGCTTCTTGTAAATCATCCTCCAAATAGTCTCCGATCCCTTTAATTAAGGCATGCTCCAAACGCTCCTTCAATGAAAGCTCACGCCAAGCCTCATGCTTCTCCGGAGTTTCTCCGGAAGCTTGAACATGTAAATTTTGAGCATAAGTAATTAATTCCTCGGCAGCTTCCGGACGGCGTGCCAAGATCACGTCTTCCAACAAGGTACGGAACTCCGGCTCTATATCCTCATAAAGTACGGAGGTAGACGGATTCACGATACCCATATCCATCCCCTTCCCAATCGCATGATATAGAAATACGGAATGCATAGCCTCGCGTACATGATTGTTCCCCCGGAAAGAGAAAGATAAATTACTTACACCACCACTCACCTTCGCACCCGGCAAGTTCTTCTTGATCCATTCAACGGCACGGATAAACGCCAGACCATAGCCATTATGTTCCTCCATACCGGTAGCGATCGCCAATACGTTCGGGTCAAAAATAATATCTTGGAGATTGAAATCGATCTTCTCGATCAATAGGCGATAGGCCCGTTCACAAATCTCAATCTTTCTTTCATAGGTATCCGCCTGCCCCTTCTCGTCGAAAGCCATCACGACCGCAGCCGCACCCAGTTGCTTAATACGGGCGGCATGTTTAAGGAAGACCTCCTCTCCTTCTTTCAAGGAGATGGAATTCACGATGCTCTTTCCTTGCACGCACATCAAGCCTTCCTCGATCACTTCCCATTTAGAAGAATCGATCATGACGGGTACACGGGCAATATCCGGTTCGGAGGCGATCAAGTTTAAGAATGTCTTCATTTCTTTCACGGCATCCAACATACCATCGTCCATATTGATATCGATCACTTGGGCGCCATCCTCCACTTGCTTACGAGCGATCGTCAACGCTTCCTCATAACTGCCTTCTTTTATCAAGCGTAAGAATTTCCGAGAACCGGCCACATTACAACGCTCTCCCACGTTCACGAAATTATTCTCCGGTTTCACCTCCAGCAGTTCCAAGCCCGACAGCCACAGGCAATCCGGTTTCAAAGCCGGGATATGCGGTTTAGCTCCTTTCACCAACTCCGGATACCGGGAGATATGCGCTGGAGTCGTTCCGCAACAGCCTCCGATAATGTTCACTAATCCCTCTTCCACAAAAGGCTTCACATGTTGGGCCATTTTATCCGGCGTCTCGTCATAGGTACCAAAACTATTCGGCAATCCGGCGTTCGGATAAGCGCTGATATAATAGGGGGCATACTTCGCCAACTCTTGTAAATAGGGCTTCATATCCGCCGCTCCGAAAGAGCAGTTTAAGCCAACCGAAACAATATGTGTATGCTGTATGGAAGCTAAGAAGGCCAATAAAGTCTGTCCGGAAAATGTTCGTCCACCTTGCGCAGACAAAGTCAAAGACAACATAATCGGCAGGTCTTTTTCTTTCTCTTTCAACACGACCTCAGCCGCTTCCAATCCCGCTTTTACGTTCAACGTATCGAAAGTAGTCTCGAAAAGGATGATATCCACCCCGCCATCAACAAGTCCCTCGACTTGCTCCTTGTAGGCATTATACAAATCTTTATAAGTTACGGCACGATAAGCGGGATCGCTTACATCCGGACTCATGGAAGCTGTCTTATTGGTAGGACCGATCGATCCGGCCACGAAGATCGTACGATCCGGATGCTCTGCCATATAGGTATCCGCCACTTCCCTCGACAATCGGCCGGCGGCCAGATTTATCTCACGTACATAGGCCTCCATCGCATAATCTGCCATGGAAATAGCATTCGCATTAAACGTATTCGTAGCGAAGATATCCGCTCCCGCATCCAAATACTGACGATGAATAGACTGGATTACATCCGGGCGGGTGATACACAATAAATCATTGTTCCCCTTCAACTGTCCCGGAAAATCGGCGAAACGTTCGCCTCGGTAATCTTGTTCGTTTAGTTTGAAACTTTGGATCATGGTACCCATACCACCATCCAAGATCAAAATGCGCTCATTCAAGAGTCGCAGAAATCGTTCCTTATTCATAAATATGTTTTACCTTTCTTGCGTACATATAACTATATCCCCGGAGGATCCATACCACAGCGATGGCGAAAAACAGACGGGTAGGCACCACCCAAAGAACGGGTACCCCTATCGCGGCAAAGATGATCGTATCTTCCAACAGGGAATGGCACACGGCCAAATGATGGTTCAGCAAGTTGCCGTCACCGTAAGACAACTTCCTCTGCTCCATTTGCTCTACCATAATAGCCCCGCCATAAGCCAGTCCGACCACATTACCTACCAACCACAAAAAAGCGGCATCTTGAGGCAAGCCAAATAATCGCATCAGCGGAGAAAAGACCGAGGACAATCCTTTCATTAGATTAAACTCTTCCAATATATAATGAAGGATCATTAAAGCCGTAACAATTATCAAAATAGAAATCACCACCTTCATCGAGCTGGTAAACCAAAGTACGAATACTTCCAACCAATTATCGCATACAGCCGCACTTTGAGCGATCCCGACCTGTCCCCATCCTTCATGGGGCATTACCCAATTCAAAGAAAAGGCGATCACGAAACTCATGATCAAACGGAGCAGCGTCATCTCCCAGAAAGAAGACCCGGTCTTTGCCTGTACGGAGGATTCTACCATTAGATTATGGGAAGTAAGGCACATCAATGCCAATATCGTAGCTTCACGGACTCCTAAAGACATCGAGGTGATCAAAGCGATCGGAGCATATAATGGGGAGAATATACTGGTTATAAAAACAATGGCTGTCTCCCCCGGCAGACCCACCAACGAGAACACGGGCACTAACCAATCCGAGATCTGACCTAATATTCCGGAATATTGCAATATACGGACCAATAAAGAAATAGGCAAAATAATCTTTAGCAGCCATAAACACGTCTTGCCTGCTTTAGGCAGAGCTTTCAGGATACATCCCCAAACCCTACCGATCACGCCTTGCCCTGTTTCCATCTCGACTTATCGTTTGAAAGCCCGATCCATCTCCCGTCGGTCGTCACGTTCCCGGATGGAGTCTCGCTTATCATATTCCTTTTTACCTCGTGCGATCGCAACGACTACTTTCGCCAATCCTTTCTCATTGATAAACAAACGAGTGGGAACGATCGTAAAACCACTAGCACGAACCGCACCCTCGATCTTTCGTAATTCCTTTTTGGTAAGAAGTAATTTCCGGTCCCGCCGTGCGTTGTGATTATTGTACGTACCGTAAAAATATTCGGCGATGTACATATTCTTCACCCACAGTTCCCCTTTTTCCACGATACAAAACGTATCTACCAAACTCGCCTTCCCTAAACGGATCGATTTAATCTCCGTTCCGGTCAGTACGATCCCGGCCGTAAAAGTGTCGAGCAACTCGTAGTCGAACGTCGCCCGCTTATTCTTTATCTGTATGTTATTACTAATCTTCTCTTTCATCTTGTGTTATTCTGTCAAAAACTCAAACCGGGCATCAGCATCGATAACAAAATCTCGATAACTACCGGAGTCAGTAATATTATGGCGGTTGTAAATCCTACGAACTTCAAGCGGATCTTCTCCTCGACTCCCATATAAGGACCAGCGCCTTCCCAAACAATATAAAATGTATAAAGGATAAATATCCGCAAGAAGAAAAACTCGGGAAGCAACATCAATACGATATTCAAAGCGAACATCAACGACGAGGAATACCCGACGAAGCGCAACCACAGTTTCAAATCCTTCTCCCGTTTAAATATACCTTGCCATATCTCGTTCATCAGATAAGCCCCGAGGTAAAAACCACCGAACGAGGACACCAATGTCCGGATAGACGACTTCAAGGCCAGCTCTAAATCAAACTCCTTCCGCGTAAACAATACGCCCAGAAAAGCCGCGACAGTAACGAAGCCGATCAAAGGATACACGAATCGGGATAAGAACTCCTCCTGCTTCTCTCCTTTTTTCGCTAACAAGACCCACGCCTTCGCCGGCTGTGAGATGATAGCGATTACCCACCTAAATATCTCCTTATACATCTCTGTTTACTTTTAAATAGCAAAAGTATATATTTAATTCGTAAAACGCAACGTAAATACGTCGGTAGCCCCCCAAACACATGCGGTTGTATCCGCATTATAGCGTTCGGCATAATTTATTTTAAAGTTTATCTCATTTTGCCCCTCCCTGCTCTCTATCGCTTTGGCTTGGTCCAAAAACTTATCGATCGTAAAAGCGGTCGTATTGATCCATTTAGTGGAATCGCCGGTACCCCCCTCTTGGGTTACCCGGAGATATAGGTTATAGATCCGTTGTCCGTCATCATCTTTTTCCACCTCCTGATCAGGGTTATAGGATAAATTGAAAATATCCTTTTGGTCTACCTGATGATTTACATGTTGGGTTTGCAAGAAGAAACGTCCTTCCAAATAAATACTTTTCTTAAAGTCCAGCGTAACCAGACGCTCCTTGTCCAATACAACCGTAGTATCAGTCAATGTCTCATGCAAAGGCCATACAGCGACCGAATCATACTTATAAATCTCAGCGTTGTAAACACCATTGCCCAATTCCTCGCTAAAATTCGTCTTGAAATCAACCACACAGCAGTCGCCATCTTTCAAATCCGTCCGATTCTCAAACTCAGAGGAAGAGACGATAAAGATCTCCCCTTGATCATCCGCCGTGTAGATACATCGCATAGGATTCTCACGTATCACTCCTACTCGATGATAATTGATGGAATTACTTCCATCCCCCATACAAGAGGTCATTAAGAAAAATAAGGATAAAAATAAGCCGTATAAAATTCGCTTTCTCATCTTCTTTAGTTTATAAGTAAAGGATCTGTTACTCCCCATGTAAACTGGGTACTATCTTTCGGATTAATTTGATCGATATAATGAATCCGAACATACATATCCGCGTCGCGTCCACCTTGTTCTCGCATATCCTTGATAAAATTCGCCAGATTAAAGGCATTGATAACCGCGATAGCCTCCTCTGCCTTATCCTCCGGCTTTCCGGTCGTAGCGGCAGCCCGTAAATATAAGGAATAAATTGATTTCCGATTTTCAACAACTGGTTGTTGAGTCGGATCATAAGTCAGTTGCCAATTTAAAGCCCGGTCTTTTGTTGTCCAACAGGCGGAAGGCAAAAACAAATAATCTTCCAATTTGACGTACAGAACAGAGTCGTTCGGATTAACCGCAAGTATCGGTTGCTCATTTGTCAATAGTTTATGCGTATCCGTAAGAGGACTCTCAGCGTTTTGCTGGTTAACGGCGGTTTCCCCTTGTATCGTCACCGTATAATACCCTTTTTGTTCCGCACCCGTATTTTCCGGCAAGCTAGGATCATAATCAAAACTCACCAACAAGCATTTACCCTCTGAGTATGAGCTCAGCTTCGTCGCATAGATCCAACCGAACCGGGTATTAGCCATCATCAACGCGCTATCTCCATGTTGACGAACCACAGCGGCGGTCGTTCCCGGATTATAGACGTTATTTATGTCCTTTAGGCAAGAAGTAAACAGACTCATGAAAACCGCCACCCAGACAAAACCTATTAAATTCTTGTATCTCATTTCACAATACTCCTCTTAAAGTACGCAAAGATACGATCTTTACCCATATACATAAAAAAAACGGCAAAAAAATAGGGCGTATCGATAATCTTCTTATCGGTACGCCCTCAACTTCTATACTAATTTCTTTATGAGTTTTTCACGACTTGGAATAGAACGGTATAAGAAGCCCATTTCAAATCCGTACTATCTTTTTCATTAATCGTATTTAGATAATTGACCTTAAGATTAAAAGACTTTGAATCTTTATTAGCCTCAGCGCTATTCACAGACTCCAATACAGACTTAACATTAAACGCACGGACTTCTCCTATAGATGATGCCGCAGAACCTGTTCCGTCCGCTACTTTAGCGACACGCAAGAACAAGTCATATGTCGGGACATTATCCACCATAGTAGGCTCCTTTGAACGATCCCAATATAAAGTATAAGAATTTTTCTGATCCTTAAACATATCCATTGTTATAAAGAAGAATAAATAACCGTCTACATACACCCCATAGTCGCCATTGCTAAATAGGTTTTTTACAGGTATCTCATTCTGAAGTAAGCTGGCCGAATCTGGCACATTATAAAAGACTGGCTGTCCTTTTGTTATCTCATCTGCCACAGAGATTGTCGCTGTTAAATAACCATTTGTCGCCGCATTCGCATTCTCCGGAGAATTTAGGTCTAATTCATAGTTGATCAAGTAACAAGCTCCGTCAACTACTTGTGCCGATAAAGACGGAGAGTATAATGCTCCCATATTTGTATTCAGTACCGTTTTATATGTCTTTTCAGAAAGACCTGCGACACCAAAGCCGGCACGAGTCACCGTATTATTCGATTCTCCAAGACAAGAGGTCAACAACAATAATGACGCAGCCACCGCTGCTCCAATTAATTTAAATGCTTTCATAATTCAATTTTTCTATTTTTAAGTATTTGTATTTACACTGTTAATCTATCGAGTATTAAAAACCAAAACGAAATCCGAACTGAAGACTCATGTTAAACGGCTTCTCCGAATGGATGGTTTCGATCTCGCTACCATTATCAAAATAATAGCTGGCTCCCACCTCAGCGAAAGCGCTTACAAAACGGATAATCGGATAACTTACACCCGCACGGGCATTTACAGACCATAGCCATTCTTTCATTCGAATATGTTCGCTTTGCTTTGCGATCTCTACCTCATCCGAGAATAATTTCATTCTACGTTTGCCAGCGACATTCACTTCCGCCATACCTCCGGCTGAGGCGTAAAACATAAAACGATTCCATTCCGCGATCTTATAAGTCAATGATAATGGAATTCCTATAAAATGCAATCGCTGATCATTCTCTATATGATACGTATTATTCGTACTCCACTCCGATCTTAAGTAAGAATAAGTTAATCCAGTCTGCAAAGAAAAACGATTATTCAAATAACGACTAATTGAGATCCCCACCCCAATAGGCGTCTTATGATGAATATCCGTCTTAGCAGGATCTTTCTTCTCCGCATCGAACGAATTTAAGCTCATCAGATTCTCGCTCTTAAGCACACTGCTATTCGTCACATACTGAGGGACCAGATTATCAGCGCCCATGGAAAGACCTCCACCTCCCATACCGAACCCCCATTTCCGAGACGCGGTCTTCTCCGGCTTCTTTTTAGTAACAGGAGTAGCATCTGCGACAAGTACATCATTCTTGAGAACAACTATCTCATCATTATTCCTTTCAACCTCCGGTTCAACGGTATCTTTCTCATTCGCCGATCTATCAGCAGACATTACCTCCGACTCAGAAATAGGCCGATCCCCTGCACTCTCTACATTTTGCCGGAACACTGCCATCCTAGCCTTATCTTCCACTTTAACCGCTCCAGATGCCGCTTTTGCCTTCACGACCGCAGCAGCAGGAATAGTTGCTAATACGGGCGCTTGCTCCATCGTTTTCTCTATCGGAACAACCGGGGTATCCACGGATGTCGACTCTTGTGAAGACTGTATTTCTTGGGCTATAGGTAGATCTTCCATCTCCCTGTCATATAAATAGATACCACCCGATACGACCAATAAGGAGATCACGGCGGCGGCAACCCAGTAGCGAAGCGTACGACGCAAAGGAACCGGAGCCTTTCCGGGCAATCGATCGGCTATAGCCTCCCAGTCGCCGGGTAGCGTATCCATCTCGAAATCCTCTAGCTTCGACCGGATCGCATCATCCCATATATCTCTTTCCTTTTTACTCATCTTATCTCAATACAATGCGTTAATTCTACGTTGTAATAACTGCTTGGCACGGGTATATTGTGAACGGGAAGTACTCTCTGTTATGTTCAACATCTCACTGATCTCCTTATGAGAATATCCCTCTATCGCGAACATATTGAATACGGTACGGAAGCCAACCGGCAACTCCTTCACTAGATTCATCAATTCAGCCGCCGACATGTCCGAGATAGCCGAACTATCGGGTTGAATCAGTTCCGCCGTATTGTCAAGATCGGTCGCTTCACGCAACACATCCGACTTTCGCAGATATTCCAACGCACAATTAACAAAGATCTTCCGCATCCACCCCTCAAATGAACCACTCCCTGTATAGGAATCCATACTGGTAAAGATTTTCACGAAGCCATCCTGCAACAAATCACGAGCCGTTTCCCTGTCGTTCACATAACGAAGGCAAACTCCCATCATTTTTCGGGAATATGCATCATAAAGCTCTTTTTGAGCTCGTCTCTCCCCCTTCCGACAACCCTCTATCAGTTGTAGCTCATTCATTCAGTCGTGCCTTGAACGTCTCCCTTCTGGAGACTGTACAATATTAGGATGTAAATAATTAAACAAACGCTGCATTCCGTAGAAAAATTATTTCATAAACAGGGCGGACACTCCGGCCCGCCCTCACGGAACATCTGCAAAGATAAGATGTTCTTATGAATTTCCATGTTAATGAGCGTGAGTATGCTCACTTTTTTTCACCGGAGGTACCGGACAACCGGCGCCATTATCTACCGGAACCGCTTCCATACCGATCTTTTTGAATGCCGCGGCCAAGCGGGTCTTCGAAGTCTTATCCGTCTTGTAAGTCACAATGGCCGTACGGGTGCTCAGATCACATTTCAAGTCGGTCACTCCTTTCTCGAAAGCGATATTTTTCTCGATCTTCTTGATACAGTGATCACAATCCATCGCTTCGATAAAGAATGTCACAGAGTCCTTCTTCTTTTTCGCGTCTTGGGCGAATGTCATCGATACCGTACATACAGCACAAAACAGCAACATAATTAATCGATTCATAATCAATCATTTTTAATATTAACAATTCTAATTATCCATTCATATCTACCAAAAGAAAAGCACCACTATAGGCATCGGGCTACACGTATATAGGCGTAGGGCCACACCAGTATACGCATAGGCCTACACGTATATACGTGCGGGCTTATACGTATATACGTGTCAATCCCTGCTTATATTAAAGCGGATACCCGCATAAATTTTCCGTCCATGCACCGGTCCCCACACCATAGATCCATCGAAGTTATCCCCTCTGGGATTGCTGGCATCGATAATCGGATTCGGTTGTTTGTAATTAAACAGGTTCTCCGCTCCCACGTAAATAGACCATTGACGGAAATATTTCGTAATCTGCGCATTCACTACCGTATAAGCCTTAAAATTCGGCTCCCATAACGGATTAGATGCATCCGGTGTCGGCATACGGCCACCTCCATTAAACTGGCTGGTCAAATCAAACTGCCATTTTTTCAACGGGGTTTGATAAGAAGCGGTCAATAAACCTTTATAATCACTAACCAACGGCTTTTTCAATCGATGCGCCACCCCCTCCTCATTCCGGTAATCGGTCTTCGCATCTGTATAACGATAAGCGGCCGTTAACGTAAATCCCCGGAAAAAAGGATAGGAAGCCTCCACTTGGAAGCTATTCGAATAGGAACGCCCATCCAGATTGTAGAAACGAACCGCATGAGGATCACTATCCATATCCACCACGATTTGCTTCAAGAAATCGGTATAATACCATTCCCCGCTCAAGCTCAGTTCCTTCCCGAACAAAGGTATATAAAATGACAGATTCAGACCGGTATTCCATGCTTCTTCTTGATCCAGATTGTCGGCGATATACATTTTTCGACTACTGGATAACAAAAAGTTGTTCTCTGCCAGCACATTCGCTGTCCGAAATCCTTTACCTGCCGAAGCCCGGATATGGAACCAGTCAAAAGGATTATATTTAATATGTACACGAGGGGTTACAAAGAAATCATACAACGTACTATAATCCGCACGTACACCCGCCAATAAGATCAGTTTATCATTCAGATTGAACGTATATTGGGCATAAGCTCCCGGCACGACTTCCGTACGGTCATAGGCATGACGGACCGACTCTCCTCCCGCATATTGAACCAGATTCTCGTCGAAACCATCATAGTTCATACTTAATCCGGTACTCAAGCTATGCATCGGCGTAAACTCCTTTTCATACAGCAAACTGGCATATACATTATTCTGATATACATTATAGGGCGTACGGTCATATCTTGATTTTTGCTCATGATAAGAACCGGAAAGTATCAATGCCACGCTCTCTACCTTTTCCTTATCGATAATATAGGCCTGCTTCGTAAATAATTCGGCCCGGTTCGTATTTAAATGAATCCGATACGGGTCGGTGAAATCATGGTGTTTCGTATCCTGCCCACCGGTACGGCTCTCATGCAGATAGCGAACTCCGTATTGAGCCACGTATTTATCCAATTTATGATACCAACGATTCATTACGTTCACCTGTTCCCTTAGCGGCGTATCGAGAAAACCATCGTCATTACCGTCATGTTGCATTTTATCATTCGAGTAGTGTACCAATAAACCGGTAGAGAGCTTGTCGTTGATATGCCAAGAAGCATCCGCATTCCCTTCATAACGTCCGGCATCACTAGCGAACACATTAGCAGAGAAAATATCCGCCGTAGGGGGCTTCTTGAATTCCACGTTGATTTGTCCGGCCAACGCCTCATACCCATTCTTAACCGAAGAGGTTCCTTTAGACACCTGAATACTTTCCATCCAAGCTCCCGGAACATAATCCAAGCCATATAAGGAAGCGGCCCCCCGGAAATTCGGGTAATTCTCGGTCAACATTTGTACGTAGGTTCCCGCCAATCCCAACAGCTTAATTTGCCGGGCACCTGTAGCCGCATCCGAGTACGATACATCGACAGACGGATTTGTCTCAAAGCTCTCCGCCAGATTACAGCAGGCCGCACGGCAAATCTCATCGTACGTAATTTTCTGAGTTTGCAATACGCTCGTACGGGAAGCGATGGTTCCCATCTTGCGCTCACTAACCACGACCTCATCCAAGGCGATCTCACCTTTTAAGAAAATCTGCATAGCATCGTCCTTCTCATCCACAGGGGTGACCTCAGTCATATAACCGATATAGCTAACCACCAGATTCTTGGAGTCACCTTTTCGTTCTAACTCGAAATTTCCATCCACATCGGACGTGGTTCCATTTTGGGTTCCTTCCCAATATACATTTGCACCGATAATAGGTTGTTTGTTTTCATCACATACACGTCCTTTCACTTTCTTGCCGGAATCCTCGGCCCAAGTCAAAGTAAAAGTCAAACAGGACAGTAAAAATATCAGATATAATTGTCTTAACATGATAGTTGTTATTTGATTGAATCGTTAAATACATGCTTCCGCAGGGATAGAGCATCCCCTACCTTAAAAACCAAAGGGTATTTAGCGAGCAGCTTCCACCCTCACGAATACAATCAAATCAAAAGCGTAGTCAATAAAGAAAGGTACACACGAGGACAGGATACGGGAGGACCTATCACCCTAATCTCATAGGAATCAGCAAATAAGGAAGCAATTTGTAAACTCTCGAAAATAGAGGAAAAGAGCAAATCATGTACGACTGGTTGCAGATCCGGTACTTGTATATTTACAGAATTCCAATCAAAATCAACCCGTTCAATGCCACAGCCGTTCATGCCACAACACTCCACCGTATTATTCGCAAGCTTATCACGACTATGATCATGTCCATGAATCTCACAGCACTTAGCTTCCAATAAAGCCTCCACTCCCTCTTTCTCGCAAACGCCACAACAATAAGATACGAAATTAACCCCCGCTCCCCCATAAAAGATTAAGGAAGCAAGAATTACAAGAAACAAGGATGTGGCAAATCGTCTCATATGCCGCAAAAATAAGCAAAAAAACTCGAAATCAAAATACTCCCTTTACTTGATAAATTTAGACAGGTAATAATAGGTATCCGGAGAAGGTTCACTCTCTATCCGGTAACGGGTGGAAGCCGTTACAGAAAATGTATACCCACGTTCAGACTCTACATCGATAGGAAGAAAAAGCTCGTTGCCATAAATATTCGTAGCTAATATGGATTTTGCCGAAGCTGTGTCGATCGAATCCGTCAATGAATAATAAACGGTATAAGTTAAATCCTGCTTTTCCGACACAGGTTTCTGCCAAGTTAAATGCAACTCATCATCCAAACGTTCCACTTTGATGCCCTCTGGAGCGGCAGGTACCGAATCATTCAGCCAAGTCAACGGAGGCAATTGGGCCGGATATTTATAGTAATTGTCTCTCAACTCTTTATAGAGTCCTTTATCATTATACAGGACATTTCCACAACGAAAGAACGCACAGCCGGCTCCTCCGTAATAACGACTATAATCGATCTGGTCAGTTATATCATTCACGGCCCAGTCCGCCTCGCTCTTGTCCATTCGATAAGCTCCCAAGCCGGGTACGACCAAACGCCCGTTACAATTATCCACCCAATTATCCACGAAAGGAAAGAAATTCTTATGCAGGTAATACATCATCGGAACAATCATATCTTGTTTACCTTGTTGCATCCACATCTTAGGGTCTTGGAAGACACTTTCGTAAGCGGTCCAACCCGCGTTAGGTACCCGTTCAATACGATTATATTTCCCGAGTGGCGAACTGCTAACCTGTACCCAAGGTTTCGTTTGCTTTACCCAATCGTAAATACGATAAACCATCCGGTTGATATTCTCCCTACGCCAGTCTGCCAGAGACTTTTTCTTACCGGATTTATTATACAGCGCTTTATCCGGGAATTTTTTCGCCTCTTCCGGATAGCGGATATAATCAAAATGGATGCCATCTATATCGTAGCCATTCACGATCTCCTTGACTAAGGATAAGATATAATCAGCGGTCTCCGGTACACCGGGGTCCAAATACCACTCTCCATTATGCCGTTTGCAGAGTTTTGGTTTCTTTTTAACCACGGAAAGCTTTCCTTGCTCCTTCACGCTTTTTTCCGTTCCCAACGGGAAAGTCACGAACCACGCATGACATTCCATTCCCCGTTTATGGCATTCATCAACGACAAAAGCGAGCGGATCATATCCCGGTAATTCTCCATACTTACCGGAGAATGTCTTACTGACTGGTTCGATAGCCGAACGATACATCACGTCTCCCCTCAAGCGAGCCTGAATGAAGACCATATTAAAATTCGCTTCTTGAAGCCGGTCCAAGATATCAAGCAATGCCTGTTGCTGGGCTTTTCGTCCCGCCTCGGTAGTAGCCGGTTTATGAGGCCAATCCAGACCATAAACCGTAGTCAACCAAACCGCACGAATTTCCTTTTTGGGAGGCTCCACCGCTTGTAACAGACAAAAAACGGGTAAAGCCAGCGACAGGATAAGCAACAGACAAAACTTTCTCATCTTTATAATGCCTTATTGAGCCCGCGAATGTAGTATTTTTTGAGTCTCTTCCGGTAAATCAGTCGTAATAAAATCGACTCCCAGATCGATCATCTCTTCCATTAATTTAGGGTCATCTACGGTCCAGACATTCGAAGTCATGCCTAGGACTTTACAATCCTTCACCCAATCCGGATGAGATTGCAAGACTTTATAATGGTAGTCTAATCCTGTAAAACCAAGCTCTTTCAATTCCATCGGGGATAATTCTCCATTCAGATAAGAAACCTCAGATTTCGGACATAGACGGATAAATTCTTTACAAGCATCCATATTAAAAGATATGTAATCCGTACGTTTCGCTAATTTCATACGCTTCACCATATCTACAACAGCTTTAGCAGCCTCACGGTTGCGTTCCGGGGTCTCATGAGCTTTCAGTTCTAAAATTAACCGGACATTCTTCAATTTCTTCGCACGTTTCAAATATTGCTCTAAAGTAGGGAGCTTTTCGCCGTTGCTCAATTGCAAATCTTTCAATTCATCATAAGTACAGGATTGAATATGTTTTCCTTGGATATCATTATCATGGAATATTACCAGCACATTGTCCGCCGTAAGATGTACGTCGAATTCCGAGCCATAGGCACCAATCTCGCTGGCACGTTCCAAAGAACGGATAGAGTTCTGAGCAGAGCCCTCCGTTTTCCAATACCCCCGATGGGCGATCACTTTCGTGTTATCCTTTGCCGCTACCATTCCTGCCATCATCAGGCAAAGTAGCAAAAGAAGAGTAGATTTTAAATTCATGGAAATTAAATTAGTTGACAAATGACAAGTGACAGTTGATAGTTGACAAGTGAAAGTTGACAGTTAAATACCGCTTGTCGCAACTGTCAACTATCAATTGTCAACTGTCAACTATTTTCCGATCTCTGATAAATAACGTTCAGCCTCGATAGCAGCCTTACAACCACTTCCCGCAGCGGTAATAGCTTGACGATAATGGGGATCAGCGACATCTCCAGCAGCAAACACACCCGGAACTTTCGTTCGGGGAGTTCCCGGAACTGTCTCGATATAACCGATCTCGTCCGTATCTATCCATGGCTTGAAAATATCCGAATTAGGTTTATGGCCAATCGCCAAGAAGAAACCATCGATAGCGATATCCACTTCCTCCTCATCCGGCTCTCCCATACGTTTTACCAAATGAGCACCTTCCACGCCATTCTCTCCAAATAAACCCAGGGTGTTATGTTCGAAAAGCACCGTGATATTCGGAGTCTTGAAGACACGTTCTTGCATTACTTTTGAAGCACGCAAATAGGGTTTACGCACGATCAAGTAAACCTGCTTCGCCAAACCTGCCAAGTAAATCGCTTCCTCACAGGCCGTATCCCCACCACCTACTACCGCTACCGTCTTTTTACGATAGAAGAAACCATCGCAAGTAGCGCAAGCGGATACACCCATACCCGCATATTTATGCTCATCCGGAAGACCCAGATACTTCGCGGAAGCACCCGTAGCGATAATCAAAGTCTCCGTCTCGATCACTTTCTCACCATCAATCGTAATTTTATAAGGAGCCTCGCCCAAATCAGCGGCGGTAGCGATACCGAAACGGATATCCGCACCAAAACGGACGGCTTGTTTTTTTAAATCTTCCATTAACTCAGGACCGGTTATACCGTCCGGATATCCCGGGAAATTCTCCACCTCCGTAGTTGTCGTTAATTGTCCCCCCGGCTGTATTCCTTCATAAAGCACCGGAGATAAATTCGCACGGGAAGCATAAATCGCTGCCGTATAACCTGCTGGACCCGAGCCTATAATAAGGCAACGTACTTTCTCATTCACTGAATCGCTCATAGTATCTAAGTATTAATTATCAATTTTCAATTCTCTATTATCGAAGGTCTATCACCTCTACGTCCGGATAATCCCCTTCGTTAAAAACAAAAAAACGATCCGGTTGGTTTATACCTGTTTTCAATTGGCTGATCTGGATCGTACTGCTAACGCCGTTTTTAGAAGTAACCGTGATACGAGCCGGGAAATTTGAATATTTCTCGATTTGCAACTCCACTTTCACGATATCCCCTTTTTTCTTCGGTGTCAATTCCACATCGTAAGCGGCTTTTCCGTTCGGTGCCGTACTCTCGCCTTTATAAGCCGCCGTGAATCCCTTCTTATAACTATTTAATAAAAGAGCGGGATTTGTAAATTGCAACTCTTCTCCCGTAGGATTCGTCACGTTCACCTCATCGTTCCGTTCCACATACGTCCATTGCGTCGTACCATTAAACCAAGTAAGCGCATCCGGCGTGACTAATGTAAACTTATCACCTTTCATCTGGATGGTTCCCTCAAAACTCTCTCCCGCATTCTGACCGGCAGAACGGGTAAACATCGTAAAAGAAGCGCTTATCCCGTTCGAATTCTCATAAGCAGCGGCCGCCTTCCCCAAGATATCATTCGCATTCTGGGCATGCGCCCCCACTCCTAGTCCCAACAGGAAACACAAGAATAGTCCGACAAACGCGATACACCGCCACACTCTTATTTTATGTTCTCTTCTCATATTTATTTCAAAGCATTTAATACTTGCTCCAACGAATACTCATCTTGCACCAATACTTGACGGGCCTTACTTCCCTCAAACGGGCCAACAATACCGGCAGCCTCCAATTGATCCATCAAACGTCCGGCACGATTATAACCGATAGCAAATTTACGCTGGATCAAAGAAGTAGAACCTTGTTGCTGAATCACGATCAAGCGAGCCGCCTCATCAAATAAGGGGTCTCGATCTGATAAATCGACAGCTCCCGAAGTCGATGCCTCTCCCCCTTCCGGTACATACTCCGGAAGCAGATAAGCGGTTTGGAAGCCAGCCTGCTCACCGATATAATCCACGATATCCTCCACCTCGGGCGTATCTACAAAAGCGCATTGCACACGAACCGGCTCTTGTCCCGCCACGACAATCAACATATCGCCCCGTCCGATCAAACGGTTAGCGCCCGGAGCATCCAGAATCGTACGTGAATCGATCATAGAAGCAACCTTAAAGGCAATACGGCTCGGAAAGTTACTCTTGATCGTACCGGTAATCACCTTTGTATCCGGGCGTTGCGTAGCCAAGATCATATGGATACCTACCGCACGGGCCTTCGCCGCAATACGAGAGATAGGCAACTCGATCTCACGTCCGGCCACTGCGATCAAGTCGGCAAACTCATCCACCACTGCCACGATATAGGGTAAGAAGCGATGTCCCTTCTGCGGGTTCAACCGCCGTTCGATAAACTTAGCGTTGTATTCCTTTATATTACGAACATTCGCGTTCACCAGTAAACGGTACCGGTCTTCCATCTCGATCACCAACGAGTTCAATGTAGCGACAGCGTCAGCTGGCTCCGTAACGATCGGCTTCTCCGCATTCGGAAGTTTCGCCAGATAATGACGTTCTATCTTGGAATAGATACTAAACTCAACCATTTTCGGGTCTACCATCACGAATTTCAACTCCGATGGATGCTTCTTATATAATAAGGAAGTGATGATCGCATTTAGACCGACAGACTTACCTTGCCCCGTAGCACCGGCTACCAATAGATGCGGTGTCTTACAAAGATCGAACATGAACACCTCGTTCGTAATCGTCTTACCCATCGCCACAGGCAACTCATACTTACCCTCAACGAATCGGCGTGAAGCGATAACAGATTGCATCGATACCGTCTGAGGATTCTTATTCGGCACCTCGATACCGATCGTTCCCTTTCCGGGCATCGGAGCGATAATACGGATCTGCAAAGCGGATAAACTCAAGGCGATATCATCCTCCAAGTTCTTGATCTTAGAAATACGGACACCCGCCTCGGGTACAATCTCATAAAGCGTAACCGTAGGTCCGACTGTTGCCTTGATCGAGGCGATCTTGATATTGAAATCTTCCAAGGCTTGCTTGATCAAGCGTTGGTTTTCTGCCAATTCGTCCCGATTGATCTCCATGCTCCCACTATCATACGCTTTCAGTAAGTCCAAGGTAGGAAATACATAACGGGAAAGATCCAAACGGGGATCATACGTACCCAAGGCCGAAGCATCGTAGGTTTCATCATTACCGGCGGCAACCTCCACCGTGAATCCAGCATCCTCCCCATCCTCTGATTCCGGGGTATTTATCTCATCTGTCTTTTCGCATATAGGATCGTCGTCACCTTTAGCGATCGTAACTACTAAATCATCACCAGCGACCTCTTCCTCCTGATATTCCGGTTCTGTTTTACGGTTTTCTTTCCCTTCGGCCTCCAACAATTCAGCCTCCGTATCAAACTCTTCGTAATCATCCATTTCGGGTTGTTCATCCGGTTGCTCTACGACAGGCTTAGAGCGAGGAGTTACAACATCCTCTTTTTGCGTCTGCTCCACTTCTACCTCATCCTCTTTCTTCTCACGTTTCAAACGGTTCCTTACCCAGCCCAAAGAGAATACGCGCTGTAAGAACGGGATTGTCTTCTTACTGGTAAAAATTGCGATGATTAAGAATGAGCCTAATAAAAGCAAGATCGTTCCGGGAATTCCGATATTGGTAATAAACATCTCCGAGATGTAATATCCGTGTTGACCGCCTAGATAAATAAACGTATCCTCATATCCCTTGATAAATATGAAAGCAAAAAACACAGATCCCCAGATCAACGCCGAAGCACTGAACAAGAAACGTCTCAACAAGGATACTTTATTTAAATTCATGAGTTTCGCCCCAACCGATCCCAAGAAAAAGAGGATCATAAAAGAAGAGATACCGAACCAACGGTTCATCAATAGATCAGACAAATACGCCCCGCGTACGCCCGTCCAATTCTCTACCGATCCTCGATTGGTCAACAAATCCCCTAAAGGAACATTCTCTATTTTACTTTGATCGGCGGCTCCTGTAAAGAAAAACGAAATCAAGGCAAGCCCTACGTAAATGGTTAGTATAGAGATAATCAAACCTGTAATGAAACGGGTCCGTTCATTTGTAAAAAAAGTCTTCAAGGCTGCGAACCAGCTCGGCTCTGTATGATTTTGCTTCGTTGTTGTTGTCTTCTTTGCCATAAATAGTTTCTCAATAATTCTTTTATAACACGCAAATGTACATAGAAAAATCGAGTCTGACGAACCTTTGAAAAAAAGACGTACGTGTTTTCTGAAAAACATGTACATGTTTTTACGGAAACACGTACATGTTTTTGGGGATAGATTTTAACGGCATTAAATAGATCTGTGCATCTCATGTCCTTCTACATAGATCGCACTATAAGGACGAGATGGACAAAGGTACTCGCAAGCACCACAACCAATACAAGTTTCCGTATTGATCACCGGGATCTTTAACGACTTCGGATCTGCAGGATCTTTCGCCACCATCTGGATCGATTTTGTCGGGCAATGGCGTTCACAATTACCACAACTCATACCGTCCGTATTGACAATACAAAGATCTTTTACCCATACGGCATGACCGATCTGTATAGCAGATTTGTCTTCTTTCGTAATCGGTTTGATCGCTCCCGTCGGGCAAACCTCCGAACATTTCACACATTCCGGACGGCAATACCCTCTATCGAATGCCATCTCCGGCTGCATCAGTTTCATCAGATCCGTAGACGGACGCAGGACATGATTCTCGCAGACAGATACACAAAGCTGACATCCCGTGCAATGTTGGGCCAGATTCCCAATACTCAAGGCTCCGGGAGGAACCAATGACGCCAAACGATTCGGCTCTTTACGTTCTTTAATCGGCGCAAAGCCTCCGTCTTTCTTCATCTCCACATAATCCTCCAGCTTTTTCTGCTGAGCATGCAAAACAGAAGACATGGCTACCAATGCCGTAGCTGACAAGGCTCGACGGCGGGAAACATCCGTAGTGTCCTTCGTTAAGGATTCTTTTACCGAAGTAGCTTTATCAGCCTTGTGTGCCCTCGTATACGAAATCGCGCCTTGACGGCAATTATCCAAACAGTCCATACAAGTCACGCAACGGCTATAATCGATCGCATGATTCTTAGAGTCGATACAAGAAGCCTTGCATTTACGTGCGCATAATCCGCAACCATTACATTTATCGGTATCAATGCGAGGTTTAAGTAAAGCATACTTCGACAAAAAACCGAGAACCGTACCTACCGGACAGATCGTATTACAATATGTACGTCCATTTCTCCAAGCTAAAATCGCCAATATGACAAAGCTCAGAATAGCGATTCCCATCGTAGCCAGGCTACGCACCCATACGTCCACCGAATAGAATGCGTAACTATCCATACGTTCTGCGAAATAGGCCAATAGATTGTTGCCCTCTTGATAGATTGGCGCAAATAAATTAGAAGCGATACGCCCATAAGCGCTATAAGGCGAAATCAACGCTACCAAGGAACCGACACCAGCAATACAAGCCACTATAAAAACAACCAAGGTACCATAACGTACCCACTTCAATGCGGGAGAATAGGAAAAGCGGTATTTCTTCCGTTTACAAGCAAACCACGAAATAATATCTTGCAATACCCCTAAAGGGCAGATAACGGAGCAATATACACGCCCCAATAAAAGAGTCAAGATTACCAACCCTACCACAACACCGACATTCAAAGCCAACAACGCAGGCCAAAACTGTATCTTTGCCAACCATCCGAACCAAGCGTGAATCGTACCCGTGAAATCAAGAAATAACAGGGTTATCAGCACAAAGCAAAAGGTGGCGGCGAATATTCTTATTTTTCGTAACATAATTTTCCGTTTGTTTAAAGGTTAACCATTCACTTTCAACTCTTCCACGAATTTATCGATACGCTGCATCTCTTTGGGGATATCGATACCCTGCGGACAATGAGGATTACATTGCTCACACCCTGTACAATGGTTCGCTTGACGCAACTTTGGGACACTCCGGTCATAACCGACTAAGAAGGCACGACGAGCTTTTGCGTAATTTTCGTCTTGCACGCTTTTCGGAACATTTCCTTCGTTCACACATTTATTATAATGTAAAAGAATGCCCGGAATATCCAACGCATATGGACAAGGCATACAATATTTGCAATCATTGCAAGGTATTGTAGGATATTTCATCATAAGCTGGGGTCTCTTCCAAAAAGTCTTTCTCCTCGTCCGTTACCGGAATAAGCGGGGAATAAGTACGGATATTATCTTGCAAATGCTCCATATACGTCATGCCGCTTAACACCGTCAAGACCCCATCCGGAGAGCCGGCGAAACGAAAAGCCCATGAAGCCACGCTATTCTCAGGCCGTTGCTGTTTCAAACGAGCAACGATATGATCCGGAACATTCGATAAGCGACCTCCTAATAGCGGTTCCATGATAACCGCCGGAATACCTCGCTTCTCTAATTCGCCATACAGATAATCAGCGTTTACGTTACGCCCCGAGGCATGTTTCCAGTCCAGATAATTCAGCTGGATCTGAACGAAATCCCATTTCACGCCCATATCCAACACATAATCAAACACTTTTACATCCCCATGAAAAGACCAACCTAGGTTACGGATACGTCCCGCTTCCCGTTCTTTCACCAAGAAATCAAGCATTCCATTATTTATATAGCGGTCATTGAAAAGCTCGATACCATTCCCCCCACCGATAGAGTGAAGCAAATAATAATCCAAATAATCGGTTTGCAAATCACGGAACGACTGCCGATACATCGCCAACGAGTTTTCTCTCGTATAGTTCTGGAAGTTTGACAGTTTAGTGGCCAAATAATAGGAGTTCCTAGGATGGCGTGCCAATGCGATACCGGTCGCTTTCTCGGACATACCTTGTACATAAACAGGAGAAGTATCAAAGTAATTCACCCCATGTTCTATCGCATAATCCACTAAACGATTCACGGCTTCTTGATCAATCTGGTCTTTACCGTCCGATCCTTGTTTCAAGGGCCAACGCATACAACCATATCCTAAAATAGAAACCTTATCGCCATTCGTAGGATGTTGGCGATAGGTCATTTTATCGGTAGGAACCTCACCTAACGCCACAGCCGCCCCCGGCTCATTCTTGGGAGCGCAACCGTAAAGCGCCGCCGAAGAGGCGACAGCCCCACCCCCAAATACCTTCAAGAATTTACGGCGATTCATCTCTTGAGGGTTCTCATTCTTTCCACATGAACTCATAACTCGATCGGTTTTTTTATCCTAATTAGTATATCCAACATTAGTCTATCATTAACATTCCTTCTATTAATTGCACAAAAATAATAAAACAGGAAATATATAGGAGAGCAATCCCCGACTAAAAAGAATATTCGGGACTTTATCACGAAAAAAACGGATTTTTGTTGTATTTTTGCGAATTGTTATCAAGAATGATTAGACGAACAGGCACATGGAAAAAGAAGAAAATCCGATATACGAGCGCAACACGCTAGAATTTGTTACGGTAGCACTGGAATATTGTACCTTTGTTGAGACCGCCGGAAATACCGGGCTTTTCGACTTCGTAGATAAGGCGACAAAACTCCTGCCTCTATTATACTTAAAGGCCAGCCTGTTGCCCGAAGTGGAATCTGAAGAGGAAACCGAACTCGAGCTTTCCGTTTCAGAAGACATGTACGAGTCGGTTCGTTCACGGATAGCCGGTTTGCTTGGCGAACGAGATTCCTATCTGGAAACATTTCATGCGGATATGCGGTATAGCGATACTCCTATCGCAGCATTTATTTCCGAGAACTTGGCTGATGTCTATCAAGATACAGGAAATTTCGTATCTTTATTCCGTCAAGGAAACGAGGAAGTTATGCAAGAGGCTATCGCTTTGTGCCGCACGAACTTCCAAGAATACTGGGGACAGCAATTATTGAATGCCTTGAAAGCGTTGCACGCTGTGCGTTACAGTGGTGATGAGGATTTGGAAAAGAATGAAGAGGAAGAATGATACAACAATTTATACATACAATTGCTAAAGAGGAAATAGCGAAACTTACCGTAGAGGAATTCAAGGGACGTATCATTACGATCCTTAGTAAAGAGGAGGCAGACAAGGCCGTTGAGTACTTGCTGCGTTTTCCGATCGTTGGTTTTGACACGGAGACCCGTCCCAGCTTTAAGAAGGGACAGCGTTACAAGATCTCATTGATGCAGATATCAACGGATGATACTTGTTTCTTGTTCCGCTTGAATCATATCGGTATACCGGAATCTCTGGAGAAATTCCTGAAAAGCAGTTCGACCTTAAAGATCGGGTTATCTTTACGGGATGATTTCGGGGCGATACGGAAGCGTTCGGATATAGAACCCGCCAATTTCCTTGATTTACAGAATTACGTAGGCCAGTTCGGCATCGAGGATGCCAGCCTGCAAAAGATATATGCGATACTTTTCCAAAAAAAAATATCAAAAGGACAACGCCTCACGAATTGGGAGGCGGATGTATTGACAGACTCACAAAAGAAATATGCGGCCCTCGATGCTTGGGCTTGCCTAAGAATATATAATTTATTGAATCAAGCATAAATGGAGTATTGTAAAGTTTTTCTCAAGCCTAAGAAAGAAGAATCGCTATTGCGTTTCCATCCATGGGTATTTTCCGGAGCGATCCAATCTGTTGAAGGCGACCCGGAAGAGGGTGACTTGGTAGAGGTATACGGAGCGAACCAGCGTTTTTTGGCGATCGGCCATTACCAAATCGGCAGTATCGCCGTACGTGTGTTATCTTTCACCCCAATCGCCATCGACGATGCTTTTTGGATCGAACGTATCCGTATCGCTTACGAACTCAGAAAGACCTTGCGGCTGGCTGGGGTAGAAAATAATAATACGTTCCGCCTGATTCACGGCGAAGGCGATAACTTACCGGGATTGGTGATCGATATGTATGCGCATACGGCGGTTATGCAAGCACATTCGGTAGGAATGCATTATGCCCGTCATCAGATCGCGGAGGCTTTGAAAGCGGTATTGGGCGATACTTTACAAAACATCTACTATAAATCGGAAGCGACTTTACCTTATAAAGCGAATTTAGGTAGCGAAGATGGTTACTTATTCGGAGGCGAAGTGGAAGATATCGCTATAGAAAACGGACTGAAATTCTGTGTAGACTGGCAGAAAGGCCAAAAGACAGGTTTCTTCGTGGATCAACGGGAGAATCGCTCTTTGTTGGAGCATTACGCAAAAGATCGCTCCGTATTGAATATGTTCTGTTATACGGGCGGTTTCTCTTTCTATGCGATGAGAGGAGGCGCTAAGGTGGTTCATTCCGTAGATAGTTCGGCGAAAGCGATTTCTTTGACGAAAAAGAATGTCGAGTTGAATTTCTCGGGAGATCCCCGTCATGAGGCATATGCGGAAGACGCGTTTAAGTATTTGGAAAAAATGGGAAGTAATTATGATTTAATCATATTGGACCCTCCTGCGTTCGCTAAACATAAGAATGTACTACGTAACGCCTTACAAGGGTATCGCAAATTAAACGCGATCGCTTTCGAGAAGATCAAGCCGGGAGGAATCTTGTTTACCTTCTCCTGCTCACAGGTTGTCAGCAAGGAAAACTTCCGTTTAGCTGTATTTAGCGCCGCCGCCCAATCCGGCCGTAGCGTTCGTATCTTGCATCAATTAACCCAACCCGCAGACCATCCGGTGAATATCTACCATCCGGAAGGGGAATATCTGAAAGGTTTAGTATTGTATGTAGAATAAGATATGCTCTTTGGGTGAAAACAAAGAATTAGTTTTCACCCAAAATTCAAGTTAATACCCCGGATTCTGTGTCAAGTTCGGATTCAAGGAACGGACTTTATCGGGAATGGGGAAAACGGTGGTATAGCCATTCGATTCATCGGGCAATTGAGGGCGATCCGTATAAGGGCGGGTAAACTTTCCAAAACGTACCAAATCCTGCCTCCTCCAGCCTTCCCAAGCCAATTCCAGTTGACGCTCAGCCAAAATATTTTCTAATGTCGCCTCACGAGGTAACATTCCCACACGGAAACGAACGGCATTCAACTCTTCATCCCCATTCTCTCCATTACGAACTTTCGCTTCCGATCTCATTAACAAGACATCCGCATAACGGAATAATACGATATCATTATCCGATAGCTTTCCATCTTTCGTCCCCATCTTATCGATCTCGTATTTCTTCATGCGGGCACCCGCCGTTTTCTCGGCAGGCAACCTAGACAAATCCAACCTAACTTCTAGAGGTAAATACACCAAAGGAGTCCCATTATCTAACCGAATCGTATCACCATTGAGGTCAAACATCGTATCGGCGTAATAATTCTCATAAAACCGGGTATCGACCGAGTCCGTCCCATACGCAAATACCCGAAGGGCCTCTATCGTAGCGCAAGAGCCGTTCTCTCCCCCCAATCCATATGCTTTGGCATGATTATAGTGACGGGAGCGGAAAAGATATTGCATTTGGTTCGTATATAAGTTCTTATCCATCGGAATCGTGAAAATATTCTCTCCGGACGATTCATTAAATACAGAAAAATTATCCGCATAGTTCGGAGATAAGCTATAGTTTAAGTCCGTTATTGAATCACAGTACGCCACAACCGTTTGCCAAGCGTTCAACTTCCTCTCGCCTACCCTAAAATAGATTTCCCGTCCATTCGGACGCAGACCATCCGTCCAGTCGTTATCCGTAAACACTTCTGCGTTTAAGGCCAACTTCGCCAATAAAAAATAAACAACCGGTCTCGTAATCCTTCCATAATAATCGCCGGGCGAATTACTATGCGCCGTACTCAATAACAAAAGGGATTCTTGTAATTCTTTTACAACAAAATCAAAGACCTCTTTCCGGTCACTCTGCCGCACGTCTTTCACCGGAATGGAAGAAGAAACGATAAGAGGGACACGGCCAAACATATCGACTAAATAATAATAATACATCGCACGCAAGGCACGAACCTCCGCCTCATACCGATCTAAATCGTTATAATCCGTTTTTTGCCGCAACTCGCCTAATATCTCTAAAGATTGATTGCTTAATACGATTACTTTATACAGATATTCCCAAGTAGCTTGGATAGCGTCACTATTCGTTCCCCACTTATGCAAGAAGAGACCTTGCCAGAAACCACCGTCATACCAGTCGCCGCCACGAGTCGGGAGCATGGCCTCGTCAGTCGTAAAGGTATTCAAGTCGTAGACACCCCGGTACGTTCCCTGCAATCCTTGGCTATCGCTATAACCGCCGATATAATTATATAAGGAAGCAACCGTATTCAGATAGACATTCTGAGGGGTATCGTACGCATCCTCCGGATAAAGCTGATCACGAGGGTCCTCTTTCAGATAGCCATCGCACGACGATAATATCAAACCCGCAAATATATAGGATAAAATAGAAAGCTTTCTCATACGAACACCTTTTTAAAAATTAAAACTCAACCCCATCGTATAGGAACGAACCACTGGATAAGATCGCTTATCGTCTATACCTAACGTATTATTTACGATAGAGCTATTTATCATCGGAGTCAATCCCGAATAACCTGTAATTGTCGCCAAATTATTTACGGAAACCGAAAGTCGTACATTTCTTACATATTTCCTTAAATTACCCAGAGGCACGTTCCAACCCAACGTCAAATAATCAAAATTGATATAATCCCCTTTCTCCAACCAATAATCCGTAGCCGTCTGATCTTGGATATTCCGGGATGGGGCTTCTCGCAACACGTTATAATCCGGGAATATATCCATATTCATATAAGTTAGCGATGTTCCATTATAAATCTTATGCCCAAAGGCTCCGTTAATCTGTACTGATAGATCGAATTGTTTATACCGGAAACTGATATTAGAGCCTAAAAGTGTTTTCGGCATGGCTTGTCCCGCAATATAACGATCCTCACCATCCTCCAAACTCACCCCGTTCCCGTTCAAGTCCTCAATCTCATACTTATAGCCGCCATTCCCATCGGAAACCAAACCTGTACATTTCGGTAAATAAAAAACACCCAAAGGCTGTCCGATCATTTGATAAACGATATGATTATACCCTCCATGGAAACCAGCCCCATTTAAATCCGAGATGCTGGTATATTCCGGGGCGGACATATATTCCCCTTTATAGTAACCGCTCAAGGAGAGCAATTTATTCCGTTGGAAAGTTACGTTTACGTTTATATTCAATTCCATATCTTTCGTACGCAAGGGCGTGACGCCAATACCCAATTCCACGCCACTATTTCGCATCGACCCCAGATTCGCCAACATTTTATTATAAGCGAAAGGCGGAACGCTTACATCGTACAAATACAACATATCATCCGTCTTGGAATTATAATAATCTACGGCGAGAATAAAACGATTGTCGAAAAACCCGGCATCGATACCGGCATTGAACGTACGTTTTACCTCCCATTTCAAGTCCGGATTCGCATTACGGATCGTACCCAAGGTAACGGTGGGCGCACCATTTACGGAAACAACCCCATTAGGCTTCATCAATCGCAAAGAATTGTAAGAATCGATCGCATCTTGATTACCGGATAGGCCATATCCCGAACGAATCTTTAAATTCCTTACCCACGAGACACCTTCCATAAACTCCTCTTCGGTCAACACCCAAGCGACAGAAGCCGAAGGGAAAAAACCCCATTTATTATTGGCCCCCACTTTCGAAGAGGCATCCGCACGGGCATTCACGGTAGCGATATACTTTCCATCATAAATATAATTCACACGTCCAAGGAAAGAAGCCAGATGAGGAGCCTCATAGTAAGAACCGGTCCCCTCCCATAAACGTACCGCACCTGCCTGTAAATTATCATAACCAAAACGATCGGTACTGAAATTCGTCGCAGTCGTATAAAAACCTCTCGTTATCATTTTCTGAGCTTCCGCCAATCCCAATACATTTAGTTGATGCAAACCAAAGTCTTTTTTATAGGCCAACATGAAATCTCCCAATAAAGATTCTGTTTTCCGCTCCCCCCGATAAGCCTGCCCATGTGCCCAAACCGAAGTAGGGAGGTATTGGGCGTTATCTATTACATTATAGGTATACGAACCGAAAGCCGTAAACATTAAATGCTTACTCAAGTTAAAAACCAGTTTTAAGTGCGTATTTATATGAGCATTCGAATCATCATCCTTCACCTCCAACCAAGCCAAAGGATTCGTGATCTGGCTAGCGTTAGTTATTTGATCCCAGCTACCCGTCTCCATATTCTTATGATTCGGAAATGTCGGGTTGAAAGTAGCGGCGGAATAGAACATCTTCTGTACGTCATTTAAATAAGCATTTTTCAGCAAGGAACCAAATATGCCTAAATCAAAGACTAGAAGATCATTGAACGCATGCTGTGTAATATTCAACTTGGTCGTAAAATTACGTGAGTTCGTATTTCGGATAACCCCTTCCCTTTCCACAAATCCCAAGGAGGCACGATAACTGGAAGTCTCCGAACCACCCCCAAAAGCGATATGATGATTCTGCACCAACCCCAACCGGGTGACCTCATCCTGAAAGTCCGTATTATTCCCTAAATCTAAAATACCGATATTACGTTCCTCCGCCAGTTTCCGGAAACCATTCGCCGATAACATATCCAAACTTTTATAAGCCGCCTCCACACCGAAACTCCCATCATAACTGATACTAAAAGCTCCCTGCCGCCCTTTCTTTGTCGTTACCTCGATAACACCGGAAGCGCCACGAGAACCATATTGAGCAGTCTCCGAGGCATCTTTCAAGATCGTGAAGTTCTCGATATCCGCCGGATAGATCGAGCTAAGCAAATTAAGATCGGCAAAAACCCCATCAATAATCACCAACGGATCATTACCTCCCGTTAAGGAAGTTGTACCCCGGACCCGGACGGCAGCCAAGGCAGCGGCGCTATTTCCTCCAACCGGGATACTAACGCCGGATACCCTTCCCCGAAGAGCGTCCAAGGGTGTAGAGATCAATCCCTCATTCATCCCCCCTTCATTCACCCGATTTACGGAACCGGATAAAGTACTACGATTGCCCGTAGCATATCCGACAGTGATCAACTCATCTATCAAATTGGAATCCGACAAGAGAGGCTTGATCGTATCCGGCAGAAGCGGCAGCTCCTGACCGTAGCCATAAGAGAAAGACAAGGCCCCGCACAGAAACAAAAACAGGACTTTTCGGATATATATAAGAACTTTCATAAGTACGTTGGATTTAAGATTAATAACCCATGTAAATAAAACTTCCCTCGGTTAAGTTTTGTTCGCCCCCAAGATACAACATTTCCTCAAGATCTTAAAAATAAAAGCGTACCAAGTTGTCAAGAAGCCTCGACAAGGCTTTAGCGATATTTAATAATGTCCCTCAAAAATATATACGGAAATATTTCTTTATTCCGTAATAGATTGTACCTTTGCCATCGTTAAAAAACATAGCGTATTATTAAGTAATAACATACTAAAACTTATTTATTATGTCAAAAGTAACAGTTGTTGGTGCCGGAAATGTAGGCGCTACTTGCGCAAATGTTCTTGCCTTCAATGAAGTGGCAGACGAAGTTGTAATGCTAGACGTAAAGGAAGGCGTATCCGAAGGTAAAGCGATGGATATGATGCAGACCGCTCAATTGCTAGGTTTCGATACTAAGGTTGTAGGTTGCACAAACGATTATGAGAAGACAGCTAACTCTGACGTTGTAGTTATCACTTCTGGTATTCCTCGTAAACCGGGTATGACTCGCGAAGAACTGATCGGTGTTAACGCTGGTATCGTTAAGAGCGTAGCTCAAAACATCTTGAAATACTCTCCGAACGCAATCTTGGTAGTTATCTCTAACCCGATGGATACAATGACTTATTTGTCATTGAAGTCTTTAGGCTTGCCGAAGAACCGTATCATCGGTATGGGTGGTGCTTTGGATAGCTCTCGTTTCAAATATTTCTTATCTCAGGCTCTAGGCTGTAACGCTAACGAGGTTGAGGGTATGGTAATCGGTGGTCACGGTGACACTACAATGATTCCGTTGGCTCGCTTGGCTACTTACAAAGGTATCCCTGTTAGCAAATTGTTAAGCGCAGAAAAATTGCAAGAGGTTGTTGCTTCCACAATGGTTGGTGGCGCTACATTAACTAAATTGTTAGGTACTTCTGCTTGGTATGCGCCGGGTGCTGCTGGAGCATTCGTTGTTGAGTCTATCATTCACAACCAAGGTAAGATGGTTCCTTGCTCTGTTTACTTGGAAGGTGAGTACGGTGAATCTGATCTCTGCATCGGTGTTCCTGTTATCCTTGGCAAGAACGGTATCGAGAAGATCGTTGAGTTGGAATTGACAGCTGAGGAGAAAGAATTGTTCGCTAAGAGCGCTGTAGCTGTTCACAAGACTAACGAGGCTTTGAAAGAAGTGGGTGCTCTTTAATTTGAATTTCTATTAAAGCGATAAAAGAGGCTGATCCTTCGGGGTTAGCCTCTTTCTTTTTATGTGGATACGGACAGTTACGACGGAATGAAGATAATATTCGTGTTTTTCAATCTCTGAAGATACATACGTATCTCCATTGATTTATTTCAAAAGATCACGGTAAAGCATTTATGACAAAAGTACAGTTTTTGTTTGAATATGAAAAGCCTTCACTAGTTCAATACGAGCTTCACTAAGTTTATTCGTTTCATCCCAAACCGGTAATTACTACTTCAACTTTCCAGCCTCATTCAATACTTTCAGGAAGTTGCTCCAAGCTTTCTCTATCTTTTGCATGTTTTCGTCCCTTTCCTCTTGGTTACTTACCTCATTTTGTAGAACATCTACAACAGGATATCCATCATATAAATAATATCTCTGATAATCCCCTAATAAGACTGGGGCATTATAGATAACGGAACTTATCGAAGAGATACTGCCTACCGTGAAGTGACCGTTTCCAGCTATCCGGAATTCAACCTTCTCATTGCCTCGCACGTCTTGCTTGATAGAAATATTCTTCTCGAAAACGATTTCTTTTGTAACTGAATTAAAAGATTTGATATCATCCGGGACTTTGATCACTTGTCCGGTAGTAGCCGTATCAAAATTTTCCTCATCATTATCGCAAGCGCAATAACCGATGAGAAATACAGACATGATAAGATATAATAAAAATGACTTTTTCATATTAAACCTCCTTTATTGGATTTCATTGCGTGTTGTCTTATTAGAAAGACACTTAAAAAGAGACAAATGCTGCACGTTTACCATTATTTAACAAACATTATTAACCAAACCGTCCTTCCATTATATAAAAAAAGCCGGAGGAAATGATTTCCTTCGGCTTTTACCTATCGTTTGTTATTGGTATTTATTTGACAATACCTAATTTAGACTCACCAACGAAATCTATAATATGTTGGATCTCCTTACTCATCGGAACCTGATCCTTTATCATTAACAAGGCATCCGTAAGGCTGCTGTTTCCTTGGAAGATGATCCGGTACGCATGACTGATGTGCTTGATAACCTTTTCACTGAATCCCTCATGAGACATGATGAAAGAGTTCACGCCATAATACGTGGTAGGCTCTTGAGCCGCTACGATAAAAGGAGGTATATCCTTACGGAAACGACAGCCGGTTTGAATCATCGCCCAAGCCCCAACCCGGGATCCTTGGCTCATCAATACATTGCCTCCGAAGATCACATAATCTTCCAAGATACAATTTCCGGAAATCTTACTACCATAGCCGAATACACTACGGTTTCCGATCCGCGTATCATGAGAAACATGTACCCCCTCATGCAAGAAATTACCATTACCGATACTAGTACGTCCTTCCGCTGTCGAGGAACGGTTAATCACCACATTCTCACGAATCACGTTGTCATCTCCGATTACGGCGATCGTATCACCTCCCTTATAAAAGAAATCCTGAGGCTCAGCAGCGATAACAGCTCCGTTAAATACACGGTTGCGATTTCCCATGCGTGTACCGCTCATCAAGCTGGCATGAGGCATGATCTCGCAATCATCCCCGATCTCCACGTTCTTATCAATGTACGCAAAAGGATGAATCGTAACGTTCTTCCCGATCTTTGCGCTTGAATCTACATAGGCTAATGGACTAATCATAACTTTACTACATTTAAAGGTTATTATTCTCTACCACCACCGATGGCACTGTATAAACTGACAACCGCTTGCATACGTTGCACATTGTCGGATACTTCCGTCAACTGAGCGCTCAAGAGGCTCTGCTGGGCGGAAAGGATTTCCAAATAAGTAGATTGAGCCGACTGGAACAAGGCGCTGGTATAAGCCACCGCTTTCTCTAGCTGCTCGATCTGCGCTCTATCTTGGACAAGCTTCTTGCTCGTGGCATCATACTGATGTAAAGCATCACTCACCTCCTTACCTGCTTCCAGAATTGTCTGCTGATAATTCATTTGAGCGATCTTCTCTTCTGCCTTCGATACCTTCAAGTTAGCGACCAACTTACCATTGTTGAAGATCGGTTGGGCCAACGAAGCCAAAGCTTGAAACATAAATTGGCCCGGATTGGCGACAGAGATGCCTGAACCATTCGTCCAGCCTGCTGTCGCCGTGATATTCAATCCCGGATAAAAAGCGGCACGGGCTTTGTTCGTCGTATAATAGGCACTAGCAAGTGTCATCTCCGCGATCTTCACGTCCGGACGATTCTCCAACAATTGCAAAGGCACACCCACCATGATATCCTCCGGCATTACTTGTTCCTCCAAAGTACCCCGATCAATCTGTTGAGGGGCCTTAGCCAATAACACGGACAATGAGTTTTCCACGCTACGCACCTGGCTCTCCAACTCGATCAACGAGCCGGAAACCTGATGGTAAGCGGCACGCATTTGCGTCACGGCAGCCTCGGTAGCCATACCCGCTATCTTCATAGCCTCCATGACACGAACATTCTCTTTATAGATATCAACCGTCTTAGCGGTAATTTCCACCTGCCGATCAAGCATCAACAAGGTATAATAAGTATTCGCTATACCACCGATCAATTGAGAGCGCACGGCCTGTCTTGAATACTGGCTCTGTAAGTAGGAGGCTTTTTGGCCACGGCTCGCGTTCAAGAGCTTTCCGAATAGGTCAACCTCCCAGCTAGCGGCCAAAGGCGTTGAGTAAGCCTTTACGTATTCGCTATTTCCAATCGATGTAATCGTCCCTTGGGGAGCGAAATTAATAGAAGGCAAGAAAGACAGACGGGCGGAAGTCAACAATACTTTCGCTTCCTCTACCCGAAGAACGGCTGCCTGCATATCTACATTATTGGCTAATCCCTCCTCAATTAACGCCTGTAACTTCGGATCACGAAAAACTTCCTTCCAAGGAAGGTTTCCCATATTGGTCGTATCCGCGGAGGCTAATGTATCAGTCTCGGAAACCGGATCACGATAAATTCCCGTCGCATCGATGGAATCCGGACGCTCGTATGCCTTATAGATATGGCAACTGCTTAACAAAGCAGTCGCACATACCATATATATAATTTGTTTCTTCATTGTCATCTCTTATTTTATTTTAGCGTACTGTTCTATTTCCGTACTCATATCGCTGTTATCCAAATCTTCCCATTCGATCGGCTTGAATTTCTCCTGTAAGTACTGGAATACCACGAACAAAACCGGAACAATAAAGATCTGGAAGATCATACCGATGAACATACCGCCGATAGCCGCTGTACCCAATGTACGGTTACCGTGCGCTCCTACTCCGAACGCGAACATCATAGGCAACAATCCGACCACCATCGCCAATGAGGTCATCAAGATCGGACGCAAACGGGCGGCGGCTCCTAATACGGCAGCCCATGTGATACTCATACCCATACGACGACGTTCCAAAGCGAACTCTACGATCAAGATAGCGTTCTTCGCCAACAAACCTACCAACATGATCAAGGCGATCTGCATATAGATATTGTTAGACATGGTTCCTACGATCATCTTCAACGCCGGGATATTTCCCAAAGCGGCCCAACCTTGAACGAACAAGAAGCTACCCATCAAACCGAACGGCACGGAGAGCAATACGGACAAAGGAAGGATGTAACTCTCATACTGCGCACTCAACAGCAAGTAAACGAATACGAAACACAGCAAGAAGATCAAAGCCGTCGTACTGCCACTCGTACTTGCCTCCTCACGTGCCATACCACCTAACTCATAGTCGAAACCTGCCGGAAGCGTTGTCTTAGCCACCTCGTCAATCGCTTTCAACGCCTGACCACTGGTATAACCATCCGCCGGGGCAACCATGACCTTGATGGCGGTATACATATTGAAACGGCTGATGATATCCGGGCCATATACCTTCTTCATCGTAATGAACTGGGAAATCGGAGCCATATCGTTACCACTCTTTACCTTGATGTTCTTCATGGACTCCATATTCTTACGCAAATCAGGATCCGCTTGCACCATTACACGGTACATCTTACCGAAACGGTTGAAGTTAGAGGCATATAAACCACCATAATATCCCTGCAAGGTAGACAAGATGTCCTTCGGACTGATACCGGCTTTCTTACAAGCGGCAGCGTCGATATCGATCTCATATTGCGGGAAGTTCGGGTTAAACGTAGTTTGAGCGGACTTGATCTCCGGACGTGCCGTCAAAGCAGCCATATATTCCTTGGAGATATCAAAGAAACGATCCAAATTACCTCCGGTCTTATCCTGCATATTCAACTCAATATCACTGGACGCAGAGTAACCCGGGATCATAGGCGGCGTAAAGAACAATACCTGAGCGTCTTTCACGATCTTTTGGGCACGCATGAACAAACTACCATATACGATATCCGAGTTCTGCATCATAGAACGGTCTTCCCAGTCTTTCAACTTGATGATAAATGAGCCGTAAGAAGGTCCTTGACCACCGATAAAACTGAAACCAACAACCGCCGTACGCGACTCTACCGCCGGATCCGCAGCGATCAAACTATCGACCTTATTCATCACCTCATAGGTACGCTCCTGGGAAGTTCCCGGTGGTAACGTAACGGCACCCATGATCGTACCCGTATCCTCGTTCGGCACCATACCGGTAGGCGTAACCTGCATCAAGAATACCAATACGGCGATACAACCGGCGACAATACCGAATGAAAGCCATTTCTTCTGGATAAAGAACACGACCTGCTTCTTATACTTAGCTAGCAAAGAATCGTAAGCCGCATTGAATGAGGTATGGAAACGGGAAATAAATGTCGTTTTCTTTTCTTTATGCTCCTCATCATGCGGTTTCAGGAATATCGCACACAAGGCGGGACTCAATGTCAAGGCGTTCAAAGCGGACAAACCGATAGCGATCGCCATCGTCAGACCGAACTGGCGATAGAACGTACCGGCCGTACCTCCCATGAAACTTACGGGAATAAACACGGACATCATGACCAACGTAATGGAGACGATAGCGCCACCCAACTCACTCATGGCATCGATAGAAGCTAGTTTCGCCGACTTGTACCCTTGGTCCAACTTGGCATGGACACCCTCGACGACGACGATCGCATCATCGACCACAATCGCGATGGCAAGCACCATAGCACAAAGAGTCAACAAGTTGATACTAAATCCGATCAAGGATAACATAAAGAAGGTACCGATCAAGGCAACCGGGATAGCGATAGCCGGAATCAACGTAGAACGCAAATCCTGCAAGAACACATATACCACGATAAACACCAATACGAACGCCTCCAACAAAGTCTTGATTACCTCATGGATAGAAGCGAACAAGAAGTCATTGGCATTCATGGAAATATTCACCTTCATTCCGGGAGGCATTGTCAACTGGGTTTCCTCCAGCAAGGTTTCAATGTTACTAATTGTTTCCGTAGCGTTGGTTCCCGGCATCTGGTAAACGATACAGGTAACGGCGTCGTGACCATTTACACGGTTGATAAAGTTGTAAGTCAAACGCCCCAACTCGATATCAGCGATATCTTTCAAACGCAAGACCTCACCATCCGGCAAAGCCTTTACAACAATCTGCTCAAACTCATTAGCCTCTTGCAAACGTCCTTTATAGCGGATCGTATATTGGAAAGACTGATTTCCTTGTTCGCCGAACGAACCCGGAGCGGCCTCTACGTTCTGTTCAGACAAGGCAACGGTTACGTCGCTCGGACTTAATTTATATTGGGCCATCACATCCGGCTTCAACCAAATACGCATGGAGTAGTCCGTACCCAACACGTTGGCATCACCGACACCCGGCACACGCTGGACTTCCGGGATCAAGTTAATCTTCGCGTAATTCTCAAGAAACTCTGAGTCATAACGATCATCTTCCGCATATACGGAGAAAACCAACAACATTGAGTTCTGACGTTTCTGGGTCGTCACACCAATCTGCGTTACCTCGGCGGGCAACAAACCTTGTGCCATAGATACACGGTTCTGCACATTGACAGCCGCCATATCCGGGTCCGTTCCTTGCTTAAAATAAATGGAGATATCCGCGGAACCATTATTAGAGGCATTGGAACTCATATACATCATGTTCTCAACACCATTGATCTGGTCTTCCAAAGGCGCAATCACACTATTCAATACCGTTTGCGCATTGGCACCCGTATAAGTTGCCCTTACCGAAACGGTTGGAGGGGCGATATCCGGATATTGGGTAACCGGCAAGGAAATCAAGCCTAGGAAACCCAAGATGACAATCAAGATGGAAATCACCGTGGAGAGCACCGGGCGGTTTATAAATCTATCTAATTTCATATCTTTCGTTTTTACTCGACAAAAGCGAATATTTGTCTTATTCTATATACCTATTAATTAAAAGCAGTCTGCAAATTACCGTCATGCTGGTCTTTCAAGGCCTGATCGTACTTTGCCTTTTGCTGCTCACGAGTAATCGGCTGGATTTCCTGGCCGTCTTTCAAGATCTGTACGCCTTCCACGACAATCTTATCACCGGACTTCAAGCCTCCCGTCACTAAATAATTTTTGCCATCATTCAAATTGGAAACCTTGATCTCGGTATTCTTCACGGTATTATCAGGCTGCAATACAAATACGAATTTCTTATCCTGGATCTCCACGGTAGCCGATTGAGGGATCGTAATGATATCGTTCATCGTATATGGGAAGATGATATTACCAGTACCACCGCTTCGTAAGACATTTCCCTCGTTAGAGAAAATAGCACGCATGCTTACAGAACCGGTAGATTGATCGATGACACCGCTCACGGCATCAATCTTACCCTCATGATGGTACGTAGAGCCATCCGCCAATTGCAGTCTTACGGCCGGCATCTTCTCTAATTGCTCTTTCAAGGTACCACCGGCTTTCGTCAATGCCAATAGCTCCTTTTCCGTCATAGAGAAATACACATACATATCACCGATCTCAGATACGGTAGTCAACGGTTGAGCGATCGAAGCGCTTACCAAGCTACCTACACGATACGGGAATGTACCGACAACACCGTTCGAGGGACTTGTAACCGTACAGAAAGACAAGTTCTGGTTAGCGCTAACCAATTGAGCCTCCGCCTGCGCCAAGCTCGCTTTTGCCGACATCAGCTGGTTCACGGCAGTCTGATACTCGAAATCACTGATGATTTTCTGATCAAACAAAGTTTTCTTATTCCTCTCGGTCAATGTTAAAGTGCTTACGTTTGCCTTCGCCATCTCTACCGCGGCCTTAGCCTGACCTACCGCAGCAGCGTACTGCGTAGGATCAATTTGGAACAACGCCTGTCCTTTACGAACCGTAGCTCCCTCATCCACACATAATTTCACGATAAATCCAGAAACTTGAGGACGGACTTCGATATCCTGCGTACCTTTGATGGTAGCCGGATAGGATGTTGTTTGGTCGCTAGTCGTTGAATTGACCGCCATCACAGCGAACTCAGCATCCCCTAATTTCATACCACTCTGACTGTTTCCACAGGCAGTTAATAAAGACATACCAACCGCAAACAATGCGATCTGCCTTAACTGAGTAATCGTAATTTTCAGCATTCGTTTATCCATATTTGTATATAATTATATATTCAAGGCTGTTTTTCAGTTACCTTTTCTTTCTAACCCAAGTGGAGATCTTTCACATCTATTCACACAATAGGGTCTTTACTCGTCGTTTCATCCTACAAATGTAGAAACTTTTTACACGATTTCTGTTTCCTACTTATCTTTTTCACCTAAATTAATAGCACTTAAAAGGAAGCGCCTGTTGAAATACATCTCTTTTGGTTTCAAACGAAAATAAAATTGTTTTTTTCAACAATATATTTTACATTTGTGTCCACACACAATAAACAAATATTATATATTATGGAGCCTAAATTTATAATATCAGAAGTATTCAGTACCGCATGGAAGGGAACGAAGTCGCAGCTATGGATATTAGCCGGATTATTAATCGGATATTGTATCTTGTCTTTCACGCTGACAGCGTTCGCGATGCCCATGCAAAGTTCTATTATCGGTAAAATCATCGTAAACGTGATCAGTGCGTTATTCTCCATTATTTTCTCCTTAGGATATATGAAAAATATATTTCAGGCGTTGGATGGGGAAGAACCTCAGTTTTCCGCATATGGACAACAGACAAAGAATATCATCACCTACTTTCTAGCGAGTCTTATCACGGGATTTGTCGTATTGGCGGGTTTCTTATTTTTTATCATCCCCGGTATTTATCTGGCATTGCGCCTTCAGTTCTTCCAAGCCTTTATTATCGAGGAAAACGCCGGGATTATCGAGTCTTTGCATAAAAGCTGGGAGATAACGAAAGGACAAGTATTGCCTCTGTTCATTCTGGCGTTGGTTATGATCGGGATCCTGATATTAGGATGTATTTTGTTCGGTATCGGAATTTTCGTCGCCGTTCCTCTTATCTATATGATGTATGGCTACGTTTTCCGTAAATTGAACACTCCTCTTCAAATACTCGAATAAGCAGAGAGGACGAATACACACTACAATCTATACCATGAATAAAAATTACAGGATAAAAGATATCGCCGAATTATCCGGCGTATCAACCGGTACGGTAGACCGCATTTTACATGAGCGGGGAAAGGTATCGGAGGACGCACGGAAAAAGGTGGAGAAAGTCTTAAAAGAAATTGACTATCAACCAAATTTGATAGCCCGTTCTTTAGCGTTGAAGAAAAAATATCATTTCATCGCTTTGATCCCTTCTTTCCATGAAGGGGAATACTGGGCGAAACTAAGCCAAGGGATAGAGAAAGCGGAACGGGAATTGTTTAGCTATAATATAGACGTCGAGCAAATCTATTTTGACCAATACGATAGCAACAGTTTCGACGAATTAATCCCGAAGATTGAGACCGCGGATTGTCAAGGGGTTATCATCGCTACATTATTCAAGCAAAGTGTCTTGACCTTGACCCAGCGGCTAGACCAGAAAGATATTCCTTATATATTAATCGATTCTTTTATCGACCACACGAATTGTATCTCTTACTACGGAACGCATTCATATGATTCGGGGTATATAGCGGGACGCCTTTTATTCGAGCAAATCCGTGAAGAGGACGATCTAGTGATTTTCCGTTTCACCCGTAAGGGGGATTCATGTTCTACGCAAGTGCAGAAGCGAGAGGAAGGATTCCGGGATTATCTCGCCAATACCTCATTCAAGGGAAAGATTCATTTGCTGCATGTGCACGCGGATGACCGAGAAGAGAATACGAGACTACTGAATACTTTCTTCGACAAATATCCTCAAGTAAGAATCGGTATCATCTTTAATTCGAGGGCCCATTTCCTTGGAGATTATCTAAGTAGCGAACGGCCGGACTATCCTTTCAAGCTTCTTGGCTACGACGTGATAGAACCGAACGTCCGTTATCTGGAAAACGGCTTGATCACGCATTTGATCGCCCAGCGCCCCGAGGTACAAGGATATCATTGTATCAAGGCACTTTTCAGGCATTTGATCCTTAAGGAGAAAATTGAGCCTGTCAATTATATGCCGATCGATATCTTGGTAAAGGAAAATATACAATACTACAATAATTATATCTGATGAACTCCTTATTTAGCATAAAAGAGAAAGTGATTTTGTTGACCGGAGGCTATGGTATATTAGGAGCCTGCATGGCCAAACACTTGGCGAGAGAAGGCGCGTATGTCGTAATCCTCGGACGAAACGAGCAAAAAGGATCTGCCTTGGTCAATGAGATTAAAGCGGAAGGGGGCGAGGCCTTATTCTTGGTTTCAAACGTACTGGATAAAGCCTTGCTGGAGCAAAACAAGCAAGAGATATTGAAAGCATATGGGAAGATTGATGTTTTAGTCAATTTGGCGGGTGGTAACCAAGCCGGAGCGACGATTCCTCCCGACAAGACGATCTTTGATCTGGATATCGATGCTTTCCGGACGGTCGTGGACCTGAACTTATTCGGGACCGTACTGCCGACAATGGTCTTCGCCGAGGTCATGGTGGGACAAGGGAAAGGAAGCATTATTAACATCTCGTCCGAATCGTCCCTACGCCCATTGACTCGTGTGGTTGGCTATGGATGTGCGAAAGCCGCTATCAACAATTTCACGCAATACATGGCCGGGGAGCTAGCGATTAAATTCGGAGAGGGCCTGCGAGTAAACGCCATGGCACCGGGATTCTTCCTTACCGAGCAGAACCGGGCATTGATGAGCAATCCGGATGGATCACCTAGTGATCGTTGCAACACGATCGTCGCGCACACGCCGTTCCGCCGCTTAGGAAAACCGGAGGAGTTACTCGGTACTTTACAATGGCTGGCGAGCGACGCCTCCGCATTCGTAACCGGTACCGTGATCCCCATAGACGGAGGTTTCGACGCTTTCTCCATCTAAATAATGTGCCAATGTGCCAACCAGCCATGTATCAAACCGCATTGGTATATTGGCACATTGATAAATTTAAAAATTATTCATTATGTATCTATGTGAGCAAACTTGGCGTTGGTACGGACCGAATGATCCTGTCAGCCTTTGGGACATCCGTCAGGCGGGTGCCACCGGTATCGTAAATGCGTTGCACCATATCCCGAATGGGGAAGTTTGGACTACGGAAGAGATTCAAAAGCGGAAAGCCTTGATCGAATCCGCCGGATTACGGTGGAGTGTGGTTGAGAGTGTGCCCGTACACGAGCATATCAAGACGCAAACCGGGGATTTTCAAACCTATATAGAAAACTACAAACAAAGCATCCGTAATCTGGGAGCTTGCGATATCCGGGTAGTTACTTACAACTTCATGCCGGTATTGGACTGGACTCGTACCGATTTGGCTTATACGATGCCGGATGGTTCCAAAGCCTTGCGCTTTGAACGCGCGGCTTTTATGGCGTTCGACTTATTTATATTGAAACGACCGGCGGCGGAAGCCGAATATACGGAGGCGGACAAGGCGAAAGCCAAGGCACGCTATGACGCTATGAGCGAGGAAGACCGCCAGCTGTTGGTTCGCAATATGATCGCCGGACTACCCGGCTCGGAAGAGACTTTTACGATCGAGCAGTTTAGGGAAGCGTTAGACCGTTATAAAGATATCGACGCGGAGAGACTTCGCTCGAACCTGATCTATTTCTTACGGGAAATAGCTCCCGTGGCGGACGAGGCCGGTGTCAAGCTCGTTATCCATCCGGATGATCCCCCCTATTCCATTCTCGGGCTTCCCCGTATCTTGAGCACGGAAGATGATTTCCGGAAGTTAATAGAGGCCGTGCCGAATCCTAGCAACGGGCTTTGCCTATGCACAGGTTCTTTCGGTGTCAGAAGTGATAACGACTTGGCCGGGATCATGGAACGTTACGGGGATCGGATCGATTTCGTTCATTTCCGCAGCACGCAACGAGATTCCGAGGGTAATTTCTTCGAGGCGAACCATCTGGAAGGCGATGTGGATATGTACGGTGTCATGAAAGCCTTACTGGAATTGCAACAACGCCGCCAATGCTCCATCGCCATGCGACCGGATCATGGACATCAAATGATAGACGACCTAAAGAAGAAAACCAACCCGGGCTACTCCTGCATCGGACGTTTACGGGGTCTGGCCGAGCTACGGGGATTGGAGATGGGTATCGCCTTATCCCTGTTCAAAGGACATTAAAAAGATAGCGTCTTACAGTTAGCGCAGTACTGTGTACGAAGTACCGCAGTACTGTGACTGAAGTACTACAGTACTCTGCACGAAGTATTGCGGTACTCAGCACGTAAGTACTGGAATACTTCGTACAGAGTACTGCCCTATTTATAGCACAAGGCTACCTCGACCCTATGGAGGAACATCACAAACCGAACAACCGGGGAATCAATAAGCTTAAATCCGGCAAGAACGCCACCAAGAACAAGACGATAACCATCGCCGCAAACATCGGCAGCAACGGACGGATCACCTGATCGATCTTTGTCCCCGCCACGCTACATCCGATAAACAATACCGAACCCACCGGTGGCGTACATAATCCCACACAAAGGTTCAATACCATCATGATCCCGAAATGTACCGGGTCCATCCCCAATTGCCCCGTCGCTATCGGCAGGAAGATCGGGGTAAAGATCAAGACAGCGGGCGTCATGTCCATAAAGATCCCGACAATCAATAGGATCACGTTTATAAGTATCAAGATGACCACCGGATTGTCGCTTATGCTCAGCAGAGCGGCACTTACCGTTTGAGGAATATTCTCATAGCTCATGATCCAAGACAAGCCCGTACAAGTCGCCACCAAAAGAAGGACGATAGCCGTAGTCTTGGCCGATCGCAATAACACTTGCGGCAATTTAGCCCAAGTAAGTTCTTTATAGATAAAAGAGAGGATTAACGCATACAATACAGCGATCGCCGAAGCCTCGGTCGCCGTAAACAGTCCCGCCAAGATTCCTCCGATCACGATCACCAATAGCATCAAACTAGGGATTGCCCTAAAAAATACCCTTGTCGCCTCCGAGAACGGAACACGTACGCCAACCGGATACCCCTTTCGTGCGGCAAACATAGCGGCTACGATCATGATCGCTACTCCCGTAAGAATTCCCGGTAGATAACCAGCCATAAACAAGGCGGATACAGAGACTCCACCACTCGCCAAGGAATAGACGATCAAGACATTACTCGGAGGTATCGTCATGCCGGTAGTGGCGGAAGAGATATTTACGGCGGCACTGAAATTCGGATCGTAACCGGCCTTTTTCATCTCCGGTGTCATAATACTCCCGATAGCAGAGGCAGCGGCGGCGGCAGAGCCACTGATCGCCCCGAATAACATATTCGCCACGACATTGACCACCGCCAGTCCTCCGGGTAACCGTCCGACCAGCACTTTAGCGAAATCGATCAAGCGCAAGGCGATACCTCCGCTATTCATGATATTCCCCGCCAATATAAAAAACGGGATCGCCAACAGAGCGAAACTGTCCAGACCCGAAGCCATACGCATCGCATAAGTCGTAAGGGCGGGAAGCGAGTCTATATTCACGAGCATCGTCAATATACCCGCCACGCCGATGCTATACGCTACCGGAACCCCAGCCACCAGCAGGAAAAAGAAACTTATCACTAATACGAGTATACCTATAATATCCATATCATCAGTCTTTTAAGAATTAGAGGAACGAAATAAGGCGATCGCGTTATCTATCGCATAATAAGCGGTAAGCAATCCCCCTAGCGGCAATGCCAAATACACATATCCTAAATTAATCTCTAAGGAAGCCGAAGTAACTCCCAAATGAAAACGAGTGTATACCAACCAAGCCCCTCCTACGATCAATACAAATACAGCGAATAAAAATACGATCAAGAAGATAAACAATCGCAAGAGCTTCCTGCGGGAAGGACGCATATGTTGAAGCAATAAATCGATCGCTAGATGCTCATTTTTACCGGATACATAAGCGGCCCCCAGCAATCCCACCCAGATCAATAAATATCCGGCCAATTCATCCGTCACGGAACTCGGGGAAACCAGAATATACCGGCTTAACACCTGCCATAGCACATCCACGACCAAGAAAGCCATCAAGAAAATCAACGATAGCTCCAATCCTTTATCAATTATCTTTCTCATGGGTATTCTGTATTTGATCTATTAAATCATGAAAAACCGGATCATTCTTAAACCGCTCGATCATCGGGGCGGCGGCATCCATAAACGGCTGCTTATCCGGGTAAATAATCTCTACGCCATGCGCTTCCATCTCCTCAAGCGATTGCTTCTCTTGCTCCGCCCAAAGTTTCCGTTGATAAATAGCGGCGGCGTCAGCGGCCTGTCGCAGCCAATTACGTTCTTGTTCCGTCAGCTTCTGCCAAGTAGCCAAGCTAATGATGATCACGTCCGGACACATCGTGTGCTCATTGACTGAATAGTATTTTACCACCTCATGATGGAACGCTGTTGTCACGGAAGGCGTATTATTCTCGGCTCCATCCACGACATTACTTTGTAAGGCCGTATACAATTCACCCCAATCCACGGGAGTAGCCGAACCACCGAATGTCTTCATCATCTCCACGGCTATCGGGCTCTTTTGCACACGGATCTTCAGTCCTTTCAGATCCTCGGGAGTACGAATCTGCTTGTTTACCGTATAAAAGCTACGGGCCCCCGAGTCAAAATAAGCGAGTCCCCTAAACCAATAAGGTTCCGTTGATCCCAATATCTGTTTACCTACCGAGCCATCCAACACCTCGAAAAACTGCTCACGGGAACGGAATAGATAAGGTATGCCAAATACCTTAAACGGATCGGCAAATCCTTCCAATGCGGCGGAGGAAACTTTCGTGATATCGAGACTTCCTATTTGAAGCAACTCTATACATTGATTTTCGGATCCCAATTGAGCGGAAGAATAAATGTCCATGCTCATCTTTCCTCCGGACAACTCTTTCAGACGCTCGTTCATATAGAGCAATCCTAAATGGACGGAATGGCTGGGGGGCAATCCGTGTGCCAGTTTCAGCACCCTTACTTCCTTTACTCCTTCCTTACAGGAGAAGGAGAAAGATACGCACATCAGGAATAGCAGGGCGGTCTTTAGAACTTTCATATTAGAAATGTTAACAATTCGTTGTTTATCGACAAATATAAAGGAAATAATCGAATTGTGCACGTACACAGAAGAAAAAAGTGGCCGCTTTCTTCCTGCCTATATTCACATACGGAACAAGAAGAGCACGGCCTTGATTTAACCTATTTCTCTAATGTTATGATGAAACATCGAGACGGTCAAATGTAGAAACAATCAAAGTGACCGGTCTTATATCGACCGTGATCTTATTTCACGAAAGCGTGAAACTTATTCACGCCTTTTCTCTAACAGCCATTTACGGATCTCCTCTATATCTTCCTTGTCCGCTTCTATAGTGATTGAATATCGCCGGGGTTCGTCCGCTAAATACACCTCCCGCAAGAAATCATAGGCTAAGACTTCCGATATACGCAGTAACAAATCCACATCAATACTGCTTCGCTTAAATATCTTATAAATATTGGTACGTTCATAATGAAGCGCATGGGCAAAATCGGAAACCGAAAGTCCCCGCTCTTCCATTTTCTCCTTTATTAACGAACCGATATGTATCTCCTTTTGTTCTTTCATATACAAAAGCCGTTTTTAAGGTAATCTTATCTCATAAATAAACCCACATCTGAGAAAAGGTGTGTTACACTTTACCTTAAACCCGTCAAACTGCGGCACGACCAAATGCCTTGTACACAACAGAAATAAGGCAAAGGAACACACCAAATACAGGTGTATTCGCATTGTCTATTTCTCTGTGTACTTTAAATTGGTCGTTTTCAGTTTAGAGAAATACCAGCAAATACAATATCGTCATCCTCTCTGACCAAAGAGACAAACTAGTCCCCTCAATCATCGTATAATATCTCCATTTTACCTTTACAAAGGTAGGCAAATTCAACTATCAGAAAAAACACAAAGAATAAAAAGAAGTATAAACATATCGGAAATATAGGCCATTGAAAGAGGCTTTTTTATACTTTTGTGGTAAAACAATATCTAATGGCATCTAAAATACACAATGGAATACTCATTCTTACGCTAATTTTATTTGCGTCTTGCCGTACGCAAAAGCCTGCTCCACGCCCGGCCCCTCCCGAAACTGTGGATTTCCCTACGGCAAATATTCCTCTTCCCGTCGTGGATTTCAATTTCATGTTGCCGGAAGCTCCGGAGCTAGCGGTTTGTCATTCTCCTAGAAAAGATATCACGGAAGCCTTTACGCCCCGTGATAAAAGCCAGATAGCGATCAAGGACCCCAAGCTATTCGATGAGAATAACACGGAAATTATTGATTTATCCTTAATCCCCGCCGGGGAATACGCATTTCCCCTTCCAAATGGAAACGTGATCTCTCCTTACGGGGGAAGGAGAAGACATCATTCCGGAGTAGATATCAAAACTTGTGCCAACGATACGATCGTGTCTGCTTTCGATGGTATTGTCAGGATGGCGAAACCATTCGCCGCCTATGGCAACGTTATCGTTGTTCGCCATTATAATGGACTGGAAACGATCTATAGCCACAACTCCAAGAACTTGGTTAAACCCGGAGATCGTGTTCTCGCCGGACAACCGATCGCCTTAACCGGACGTACTGGCAGGGCTACTACCGAGCATTTACATTTTGAGACTCGTATAAACGGAGTTCATTTCAATCCGAATATCGTCTTCAACATGGCTAAAAGGAAATTACGTTCAAAATGTCTGGTTTGTACCCAGAAAGGTAATAACGTAATCGTCAAATCGGTTGATATATTACCCCATCAAAAGGCTGGTCCATACGTACCGCCACCTCCTTATAAATGGGTTTACAATGAATGAAAAAAGGTCTTACGGACAATCCGTAAGACCTTTTTTCATTCCGTGGAGATGGAGAGATTCGAACTCTCGTCCAAACGAGGAATTAATTTGCTTTCTACATGTTTATCTTCGCCTTCATTGTCGGGGAAGAGCAAGACCGAAGCCACCCACTCATCCCTTATCCTCTAAAGTTTCGCCTGAGACCCGAGGCTTATCTCAAACTATCTCCGATATTGCTGCACCACCTGATCGGAACGCTTCGGAGCCACAGCATCCGGGTGATGTCACGTCCCCGCAACTTTTGCAGGGATTAAGCTTGAATCTACTATACTTCGATTAAGCAGCGAGAGCGTAATTATTTTCGCCAGTTAATTGTTCGTTGTCTGAGATTTAAGTGCAAGCCAACCACGCACTACATGCTTACAAACCACTTCTACCCGCTGTCAAAACCGGTCATCCCCATGGTTTTATAACTGATTAAAAATCAAAAGAAAGCGAACACATTTTCCGTTATAGGTAACAAACTGGTAACAAAATCAAAGAACTTCATTCTTCAAATGATCGCTTTCTTTGGTACAAAGATACAAATTATTCTCAATAATACAAAAGACACACATAAATCAACATATGATGCTAAGCGATTACGTAACTATAGCCTATACAATCAAACACCAAAAGAAAAACAAAGGGGGGTAAAGGACTCTCGCCGCCGTCCACAGGTACAAGGCCTCCCCCTAACAATCGAACCCCAGTTATCTACCACGCTCCATATTCTATGCATGCCGTACCCTTCTGGGGATCTATACGCATTGTGAAGAAGGTTCCATCTTCCGAAATCTCATTAAAGTAAAAACTACCGTCCTCCGACATGCTCCAATGAGCCGGGGGATTCGTCTTCATCCACCAATAGAATCTCTCCGTTTCACGACCCGGTTCAAACTTAATATCTATCCGATCAATATAGTCCAAAGTGAACGACTTTTTTCCATAGGTGCGATCTATAACCTCGTACGCTGGCAATCCTACACCTACCTTGTATGAGATCTCCATACGGCTCCCATACGGCTTATTGACGATATCTGATACAAACGAGCAAACATATATTAAGCTAATAAGAGAGATAGGGGATAACAGCGCATAAGAACACCTTCTCCAACTCGCCCGCCGCCATTTCCGCTCAATCCACACGTACAAAGGCGGACAACATCCCCATGAGACCCAAGTAGCCAACCAAAGGCAAAAAGACTTAAATGTCCATCGCTCCGGCCTTGCCCAAAATAGAAGGATTATGAAAGCCAGTAACCCACCACCCCAAACTATCACACTAACTAATAAAAAAAACATCATAACGCCTCAAATTAAGAACTACTATTTTACCTTATTCATACTCCTTCTTTATAATTATCATAATCTCGTATCCAATCCAATTCTTTTGCACTCGAAGGTTCTGTATAAAATAGATCTATAACACTTACATTTCTATTTAGGGCAGCTATCCCTTATAATTAAATCACATGGTCATATAAAGTTCCATTTCTTTCCTATGGAGTTGTTGTTCGCATTGCCAACATGATACATTCCCCAACAAGTGCTATTTCCGCTAGTAAATAATGTCGAGTATTGTTCCACATCACACTATGTCCTGCAATTTCCGCCGTACGTAAGAAATTATTACGTACTCTCACGTCATTGAAATATGTTGCTGCCCCCACAGCGAATGCTGTTCCGGATGGACTGAGGTTGAACAGTACCGGGCCTGCATCAATGTCAAATCCCAACCAACACGAATAATCATGATATTCCCGTATACCAGACAATAAACCTGATTGCAAAAAATGGGATTTGAGCCTATGATATTGCTCTCTTGCAAATACTGAATCTATCTGCGTGAGGTATAGACAGTTTAATGCGGAATACGAGCCTTTCACCGGGGCGGCTTTAAACGGTATGCCATCCTCACTCAAAAATGAGACAAGTAGGCCTGTTTCTTTGTCAAGCCATTCAGATTTAGCCTTTCGTACCCATTTACGTACCGTAGAAATATATTTTCCCTTGTTTAATTTCGAGTAATTATTCAGTGCGACAATCGCAACAAGCATATCAGGGACATATATACATTCGCTTGGATATGTTGGTAAGTTTAGACTTTTACTTCGAAGAAGCCGACGATTCATAGTTCCGCAAAGATCATCAAACAAGTTATTATATTTATCATTTCCTCCGGCCATCTTATACTCGCTTATCATCCACGCAAGATGACTGATATATGAAATATGACTCCTGTCACCATCCAATGTTTCCAGAGGATCCTCGCCCCAACGCTCAGCATCATATTTTCTCAACTCAAAGGAAAGTACCATCTCAATAAGATTATCTATGTTCTCTAGATTCTCTGTTTTTGTTTCGGGATAAAGTTTCGACATATTGAATAAGGCTGCCGCCAGCATTGAACAAGAATACAACGCCCACTCACCTTGAAATTGTGTTCCAATTCCTTCTGGCATTTCACACAACAACGCACGTGGTGAAGTTACTACACGATCGATCAGGAAATCCCGACGTTGAATGAGTTCCCCCTTCTCATCCTCCCATGTACCATTATCAGTACACGACCAGTAAACCCATAATATTTTGACCAATATAAATGCAACCATCACCACTGCGATTTTAATTGATTTGTGTATCAAATCAATATTGTCTCGTATAATATCTACATATTTCTCAGGCTCAACCGTTTCACGCTTGGGTTGCAAGCACGAACAGGGCAAACTAATCTTATTTTGCCATTCATTGTCAAGATAATCCTCAAAACGGATGACGACCTTCAACAGATCATCGGATAAACGTTTCTGGCACTCTTTAATAATGTATTCAGGAATTGGATAAACACAAGCCGCTATTGCGCCAGCTATAGCACCTTGCGTATCAGCGTCACCACCGAGTGACACGGCATTTCTTATCGCATCTTCATAACTATCGGCTTCTAAAAATGCGATGATAGCCTCAGGCACGCTACCTTGGCAAGATACATCAAATTCATATCGGGGCCGAATCTCATTCAATGTACGGTTCATGTTATATTCGAACTGATTGGTAACAAAATCTCTTATGTGTACTTTTAATTCGTCTATTTCCCCAGTCCAATGTAGCGCAATGAATATACTTGCAGCTACAGCCTGCGCTCCCTTTATAGCTTCCGGATGATTGTGTGATACTGCGGCTGTTTGTTTCGCTAAGCGCAAGCATTCATCCAAAGTCTTAGCAACAAGACCTACCGCACTAACACGCATAGCGGAACCATTCCCCCATGAGTTATAGGGGGTTGGATCATTACATAACCAATTACAGAAAAGGCCACCGTAGCCAACAGCCGGATAACGGTTGCCAAATTCACACATAGTGTCTACAAGCGTGTATTCTGAGCGGGTGACATCCTCCATTAGCCATCGTGCGATAGCTAATGTCATCACCGTATCGTCTGTAAAACAGGCACCATACGGAAACAACTCGAAGTCTTTGCTCTTGACAGAACGAAACTCATACATCGAACCTATAATATCACCAGCAATCGCTCCATAGATAGTTCTGTAAGTATTTTTCATCATGGCTAACTTCTCTCTATACATAAATTCTTTAACACAAAGATTGCAAAAAAACTCGATTTATCATCGGTAACTTGTTTCATTTTCGACCTACCACCAAGGATCTTGTATGGCGAAAATCATTCCGACTCCAATTATCGAAGTCCCTCCATATCACATATATGCCTTATTCTCTCTAGGATCTATATCCATAAAGAAGTAAATTCCATCATCTAATTCTCATCGAATGGGAAATCACCATCTTCCGATATACTCCAATGAGCCGGGGGATTCGTCTTCATCCTTTGTTGGAACTCTCCGTTTCACAACCCGAATCAAACCAAATGTCAACCTCATCCGTATCCCCATTTCGGCCATGAGAATTTACAATCTTGTATGCTGCCCCTATCCCTACCTTGCTTGAAAGATCTCTTCGGTTATAGAAAGGCTTATTGACGCACTTACATACCAATGAACAGATATATACTAAGTAAATAAGAGAGATTAGAGATAACAGCGTATCAATCCCTGTCCAGTCTCTATTAATAGCATTGAGATCTATTATCAGGCTATTAAGGCTATGGATGAAGCGATGCGGATCGAACGTACAGGCATCCACCAAGAAAAGAAAAGAGACTGGGGATAACAGCACAAATAGCACCCTTCTTAGACTAGCCTGCCGCCACTTCCGCTCAATCCACACGTACAATGGTGGAAAACAACACCACGAGACCAAAGAAACCAACCAAAGACAAAAAGACTTAAATGTCCATCGCTCCGGCCTTGTCTTGAATGCAAGGATCATAAAAAACGATAATTCAAAGATAATCAAACTTATACAAGCTAACACCAAAAACACCATAACGCCTCAAATTAGGAACAACTTATTTAATACCATAGTACACACTATCGAATAGAAGATCAAAAACCTCGTTTTTACCATATTCACGACCTTACTCCTTTCTTTTAATTAGTGTTATCTCGTATTCAGACCGTTTCTTTTGCCCTCTAAGGCACGATATAGGACAGATCTATAATACCCTTTATCAGTTGTCACCCCTTATTCACAAGGAATAGGCTTATGTTTCATATCCTCATCGCCAAGCACCACAATAGAAAACGGGGCTGGTGTCCCCGCCGCCGCCTTCCGCATCCACTCGCAGCCTCCTCCTTTGGTGCCGCCCCGATCCACGCCAAATAAAGCCATTCGTACCCCAAATACCCCCTAAAGATCATCCTTGAATATAGTAGGATTCAATTCAACCGGGGATCTCCACTCTATTCGATAGTCCTCCCATAAAAAACGTTTCATCACTTGCCAATACTCGAAACATGAGACCGGGGTACGAAACCAGCTACCAGAATCAAATTTTTTATCAGAGAAGTAAGATCGTAGCTTTTCCTCCAACTCCGTCTCTATAGACAAATAGGCCTCAGATTCCTCAACCGGATCATGTATTAAACCCGTAATCCGAGGTTTACAATCCCAGCTACAAGAAGCACGATCAAAGCATTTACTTGTTTTCATACCAAACTAATATCCGTTATCAACTCTTTTTCTTCACCTGTTTTTATTACCACAAAATAAGTACAAATCCTCCGATTTACCTCGGCCTTATGTTACCACCCCCAATCCAATAATATAAGGCCATATACTAAAATCATGATATCTCCAACTCCCTTCAAAACAAATTACCTGTTGCCACACTCTCTGAGACCTTATTCAAATTGCAGATTTCAATAAGCGTGGCACCGTTCCGTTTTAGACTATAAAAATCATTTTCACTTAACAATATATAAAGCCACTGTCGGTTCATTCTATATTGGGCTCTCAGTTGATTAATCTTATTACACCATTCAAGAGTTGCCAATTGTTTTTGTCGGACATTTTTGTCGAAAATCTTGTCTTGCCCTTTCGTTTCTATAATATAGATGTGTTGTGATGTACATACCATAAAGTCCGGATGATAGGTGGCCAATAGACCGTCCTGCCGGATATAATGGATTGATGCGAAGCTATGTTGATTCTCATTTATTTTGATAAAGCAGTTCACTTCCGAGTCGGCATCCAAAAATTCAAGGAAAGCTTTCTCGAAACCTCCTTTATTGGAAGGGTAGCCCACTTTTTCATAGATAATCTTTTCCAAATCAAGTGAAAAACTTTCTCGTATACGTAGTGTAGGTATGGAAGAAAAATAAATCTTCTCAACTATTGCATCTGTTATATCTATCTGTTCTTGCATATAATAGATCGCCTTACTGATCTCTCTTACAATATGCTGGGTCGCGACTCCCTCATTGTGTAGTAAAATCTTCCAATTATAATTCTCGAACGGATTGAATGAACGTGAAAATAACTTGGTTCGGATATATCGGTCGATGACCCGTATGATTTCTTGCTGATTAATTTGCAATGTAGGTAGTTCCTTAGGCTTGCTCCTTCCTACCTTGTCGAAGCGTGTTGTGACGATGCGTAATACCTTTTGCAAGTATTCATTGTAACTTTGTGCATTGCATAAGTCTGCGTTTACCTCATATTTGCCGAATTGAGTACCGACTAAGACGTCATGCGAGATAAAGGATTCACCGGGTTTCGCCAAAATTTCTTTTAGTTGTTCATACGAAAAGTCTGTAAAAGGTGCGAGTCTGTTTATATCTATTTCTGAAGGATGTATCTCCTCCTCTTGCTCTTTGATAATAAGAGGCCAGAATAAATCATAGTCTTGATAATTGTCTTTTAACCCTACCTTTATAATATCACCGGTTACATTGGAGCCATCCGGCAAATCACCTTCGTCTATACCGGCAAGCTCTTCGTTCATCAAATCATTGTAGAAATCAAGAAAGGCCGGATGTTCAATGATGGAAAGCATATCGATATAAGATTTAGGTGCTTTCTTTTTAACCAATACTTGCAATCGGTTTTCCCTTTTTTCTTCTGAATATTCAGGCTCTCTCCACATCAAACGAAGACCACGCCCTACGGTTTGTTCCAACAAAATAGCGGATTGCGTAGATCGTAACGGTACGATGACACATATATTGTTGACATCGAAACCTTCCCGAAGCATCAACACGGAGACGATGACTTTGGGTGATTCATATTTATCGATATTGAACAATCGTTCTTTGACTTGCATCCAATCTTTTTCTTTTACTTCGCCTTTAGCGTTGCTGTCAATACGGAGAACATCCTTTTCGGCTAATCCCTCTTCTTTTAGGAATGATTCGACAAACGGGGTGACATTGGTATCCTCACAAATCACCATCATCTTCGGTCGTTTCTTAGAATCCAGCTTGATAAAACCTTCTTCAAGGATTTGTAATTTTCGTAATCCGGCACGAAGCATTAAACGTTGTCCGTCGCTCAATCCAATCACTTTTTTTCGTTCATCACGTAAAGCGTTATAATCCAGATTGGCAAGATCTGTCAATTCTTGTCGGCGATCCAACAACAAGGTCTTAACCAATCCGCTTTTCATCGCTTGGCTTAAATCAAAGTCGGATATAATATGCGGGAAATAACATTTCATCTTTTTCTTCCCGGAACCGACCGTATCGTAGGGTGTAGCTGAGAAGTCGATTTGGATGAAGTGACCTCCTTTGTTGTGGGCAATCTTATTCAATCCTTTTTGCCATTCAACCTCTTCTATTTCTCCTTGCTTTTTATTCTCATGGATATGATGGGCTTCGTCATTGATTACCATTAAGTCCGATAGTTCGGATAGATAGTCCAATTCGCTTCCTCGTAGATATTTCCTATCCAGTGCCTCTAAGACATTACCACCACTCAGCCCTGGTGTAATAGGCAATAAATCTCTTATAATAGAGGGAGCGGAATCTGAGTCCATATTCTCTTTCTCTTCATCAGACAAGAACAGATGCCAGTTGGTTAAGGCGATCAGTCCGTTTCCGGTTATTTTTCGTCCGATTCCCTCTTCTTTGGTGACAACATTGTTTTGTATAAAAGAGAATACTTCGTCCCGATAAGCCGGAGGTATAAAAAGGTCTTTATGCAAATAAAGGTCATTCGTGAAAGGATCTCTTTCCGTGCAGTTCTCTTTCAGGCGTCCACAATAGGCATCCTTTAGCCGATCATAAACAATCAGGCCAGGAGCTACGATCAGGAAGTTTTGGGTGTAGCGTCCGCTTCGTTCTTCTTGTTCTTCATGTCGTGCGTTAAGGAGTTGCCATAAAAGTAAAGCGTGCATGACCCATGTCTTACCTGTTCCGGTTGCCATCTTTACGGCATATTTGGGAATACGATATTTTTCTTTAGCCAAATCACTTAGATTACATTCGGCTAATAGATCCGGCGCAACTTGCCGGTATATTTCTTCTACGGTTGTCACTTGTAAAACTTCATGCAGATAAATGATGTTTAGAATACTTTGTTTTTGTCCTTCATGAAAGTTCTTGGAGCGTTCTTCCGTATAAGGCCCCATGAACCAAAACTTCAGCAAATCTTGTGTTACCGGGGTAACGGCATCTAATAAACTGCCGTTTTCAAAGGCTGTTTTGACTTGTTCCGTTAACCGGCTTGCCAATTCCAAGGATATATCGTTTCTCATGTTGTGTGTCGTTTTTAAGAATGAATAGTCTCTGTTACCATGCTCTCAAAGCCGAATACATCGACCGCTTTCACGCAAACCGTCCGTTCTGCTTTTCGAGGAGTGATTAATGTAGCTGTATAGATACAATGAAGTGGATCGCTATCATTGTCCGTGTTTTCCCGATAGTCTTGCCATTGGCTGCGGAATGTGATGCCGTCGTAATCCGGATCGATGCTCCAATACTCGATCAAAGCAAGCGGATCTTTCTCCAATACCTGTTGCAATTTGGCTTTATCTTTATCATCCAACGGGATATTGTCGGGTGAAAGAAGCACATAATTATCCAATTCGATTGTTAGTTTGTCCTGTTCACCGTAATGCGGTTCTGTCTGAATAGGTTTTACCAATAGATATTGATAACTGCTGAAACGGACAGAGCCTTCCCTTATCAGTTTGTCATATCCTTTCTTGGAGAGTTTGTCCAACAGGTCTGGTGGAATCACCAAGACCTCAACATCCTCCTTGTATTGTTGGATAGCCGCAGAAATGTCAAAAGCAAAGTTCCAAGCTAATACGACCACCTTGTTCCATCCACCTCCCAACAGGTTCTTTTTGGCTTCGTATGCTCGGCGGATTGTGGCGGCTCCGGTTACTTTATTAGGACTATCTACCAGTACCAAAGTCCGTCCGTTCTTGATATATCCCCAGTTCCGATCATTCAGCTGTTCTTGGGTGAAAGGGATGGCACCATACAGTTGCATGATGATCTGGCTCAAATCTCCAATACGTTTGTATTGTTTATTGTTTTGGAAAGCCTCTTTTTGATAATCGCCGATAGCTTGATAAAGGAATGGTTTTACCTCTTGGTCGATAAAGCGTTTACGCATCACCAAGGTTGCCGGTTTGCCAATATCCGTAGTAATCCAACGACGGCCTAAACGTTCGGCAACGGCAGCGGTTGTTCCACTTCCACCGAAGAAGTCGCAAACGAGATCACCTTCGTCGCTGCTGGCTTTGATGATGCGTTCGAGAAGTTTTTCGGGTTTTTGGGTGGCGTATACTAAACCTCTTTCATGATTGATGTCTGTCCAAATATCAGTACAGCGAAGTCCGTCTGTTTTTTGATATAGTTTGCGTTTAGGACATTTTCCCTTTTCAACTATTAATTCTCCTGATTCAATCCACTTTAAGGCTGTTTCTTTGGGCATTCGATATCCATTTGTCGGAATATTTTCTCCATATCCTAAATCGTATATGTATCCACCTCCACCTGGATTATCAATAGGAACAAATCTGTAAGTCCCTTTTTCATCTTCATAACGATACGCATTTTTGTTTTTTTCTGAATACTCTTGAAATATATCATTCCATACTTGAATACCTTGTATTTTGTTATAAAAGAAAATAGTATCGTGAGATTTTATATATTTCTTATTTTTATTTGATGTATCTCCAACTGCACTTTTCCAAATAATTTCATTTTTAAAATTCTCTTTACCCAATACATCATCCATTATAACTTTTAAATACGCCCCTATATGCCAATCAATATGCACATAAATACTTCCTTTCTCCGAAAGCAACTCCCGCATCAACACCAACCTTGGATAAAGCATCTTTAAATAAGAAACCGTCCCATCCTGCCATGTATCCGAATAAGCAAATTGCTCAATTACCGTAGGCTTTTGCTCAATATCAACACCCGGCAAATTAATCTTTGTCCGATAATCCGCTTTGCTATCAAAAGGAGGATCAATGTAAATCAAATCCACCTTTCCCCGAAGCGAAGGTAATCCGGTCGTTTCATCTCCAGCTAACAGAGCTTGCATCACCAATAAGTTATCTCCATAGATGAGGCGATTCATCCATTCTTTGTTTATCACTTGTTCGTTTTTTCCTTTCCATAATCCGGAAGTGTCTTTGGCGGGAAGAACCAATTCATTTGTTTGTAATCCGATATGGGTGTTGCTGCTCAAACGTTCTAAGATACGTTGCGCTTCTTGTCTTCCTTCTTTTACGATTTTAGGAAGTTCTTCTATAAGGGATATTGTTGGCATAATTGAATATTGTAATTTGATGTTCGACAATGTTATATGTATTACAGGGGACTAGTGTTCCCCTTATTTGTTTTTTTTGCGAAGTAATTTTATGAAAAAGTCCTTATATATTTCTGCTTCATAATCGCTCATTATGTATGACTCTGTTATATTTAAATACGGGCTTTTTCTTTTTAATAGTTTTATTAGCAATGAAGTTTCAATGTTCAATATATTTGATATTTGAGATAGACTCTTATTGTATAGAATACTTATTTTTGATTTTCTTAATCCTCCAAATCTGAATCTTCTGTTTGACATTTGTTTTGCAATTGGCATTATAATATCATGTAATTTTTTATGCCAATAATGGAAATTCACATGAGATATATTACCTAGATAATAGGGTTTATCTTTCAAACTATAAGTTTCTATCTTATTATTGTTAATATAAAATTTGTTTTTTATTCCATTTCGTGTTGTATATATATATCTTATATCATTTTTAATTATTTGAATTTGATTTTCAAACTCATTTTCAGATAATAATAAAAATACATAAGTGGCGGTATAATTATCTGGCGATTCTAATACTCCAAAATATATTTTTTTACGTTTTAGCACATAAAATTTGGTATTACGAGTATTGTACGAGTACGAAAAAGGATCATAGGTAAAATTTTCATCCCATGTTTGATTATATTCAGAAATAGATACTCTTTCAAGGTAAGTTATGGTCGCTTCTCTTATGGGAAGGAGACTTAAATCTTCTCTATCTTTTTTAGGGTGAGCATTCTTTAAATCGTTTTGTGTTATCATGATGGAGATTGAATATTTGTCTTCCTGCTCCCCTATGGAAAGATTAACAAACAAAAAAGCGTGGGAACCGTACCTTGTCACTCGTTCCACGCTCTAAAGGCTCTCGCATTGCCCTATCTGTCGAAACGAGCAACGCCGAAAGCCCCACGCCGATGTGAATATATATGATACACCCAGTTCCCTTATGGATACACCAATGGCTACACAAGGTACAATGAGGGCTATATAATACACCCTTGAGGACATCCACCGTTGCTTTGTTTTTGACAGATAGTTGAGAATTTGCGAGATTCTTAGAACGTCAAAACCAAAGCGTAAAGTAAACGCCTTTTCTAATTTATGTCAGTTCCCGCACCACCCTGATCGGCGTGGTGCTATTGAGAACTATACAAAAATACAATTTAATTGAACAAATAGGTAACGTTTTCAGGAAAAATTTTAATATTGTTTATGCCTCCAATGATAATTTTATCACAGCCATTCACGGCGCATTTTAGAAAAAGACAAAACTCAGAAACAGAATTATATAACCTAAAACGGACTTAAAAACATCAACAGATACTATCAATAGTTATCTACCTAAGAGCATTAGATAGGTACTTTATTGATAGTGATCGCATTAAAAATGAGAGAGGCGAAAGATACCACCTCCTCGGAAATATCCCCCACCTCTCTAAATTTATTTGATATACCCCCCAATAAAGGGTTATTTTCTAAAACAATACATTGAGTTATTTACAGAGCAACCGTTCTATCTTATCCTTAAGCGGAAATAAATCTGTTTGAATGGTTCCCCACACAATCTCATCCCGAATCTGATAATACCCATGCACTAACACATGGCGCATGCCTATGACCTCATTCCATGCGATCTCTTGATGTTCCTCCCGAAATTCCTTTGTAATCAAATAAGCAGCCTCCCCTACAATCTCCAAATTCTTGATGACAGCAAAACGCAATATCTTGTTTCTGGAATACTCCTCAAAAGTCACATCTGTCGTGAACTCAATGATATTATTTATCGCCTCCAGCATATGCCGTAGACGTGTATTATCTTTAGGCTTCTCTCTCATATACCAATATTTTATCCCGATCTACAGAAGAAACGGCGAAATCCTTCAATTGTCCTTCCTCCACCAAATCAACCTTACGATGCAACAATTGGCTTAGAGCTTCCACCATACCCGCATACTTGAATAATGTAATACGAGCGTGGGAGTCAAAACGAACTAGAATATCAATATCACTATCTTTCGTCTCCTCTCCACGTGAACAGGAACCAAACACCCATGCTTTCTCTATTGGTTGCAAAGAGAAAAAGCCTCTTAGCTTATTAATTATCTGTTGTTTCATCTTTTAGTGATTACCTCACGCAAATATAACGAACATTTTCTAAATTCCGTTTTATCGTGATTCTTTTTTGGAAAATCATTTACAGAACAATATCCTCTAAAAACAAAAGAAGCGAGAGATACCACCTCCCCGGAAATATCCCCCACCTCTCTAAATTTATTTGACAGATCCCCGACAAGGGTATTATTTCCTACATTTTATTAGGAAAAAACTAAGCCTAAATACGTTGTAAGCCTCAAATATGGGCAAAACAATGATATTTAATCAAATCTCTTTAACTTCAAAAATGACCTGAATTTCACATCAAATTCTTCTATCTCTGGGCCAACGTCTTTTCCTTGAGAAGAGAAACAACACTTCTTGATCTTTTCTATAATAGACTTGCAGGCTCTTTGCGCTAATTCTCCATCACGTACACGAGCCTTAAATCCAGACCTCAACGGATCAAATCCATTACGATTAACATAATCACATAAGGCACAATCTTTCAAAATCTTTATCCCATTTATCTTATCAAGCGGTAAAGACTCTTTACTCACCTTGACTTTGGAATAACAAGATAAGAACCGATCCAGCAAATCATTCCAAAAGCTAGGATCATATAACATTGACGCAGTAACCGATCCCCCAAAGCACCTCCTAACTTTCTTTATCCGAAACTCGCATCGAGCTATATTCTTATTATTACTCCCCTGTTCCTTTCCTTTATCGTAAAACAAAAGTTCTTTCTCTGCTGTTTGAAACGTAATTCCTGTAGAATATGAATGACACCTAAAATAAGGTAAATCTAACATCCGATTGAAATATTCTATTGGAGACCGCTGTAACTCCAAATCCATTGCTAAATCCAGTCTAGTCACAATGACCTTATCCATAGGGATGTTTAAATCCTCTCCTATCCTCTCAATGGCTTTCCGTACGTCCTCTAAAGGGAAATCGTGCATGTTGATACCGTAGTAATATTTACATAAGCTACAAGCATTGATTTTTAGAATATGAGTATTTACATACACATTATACCCCTTATATTTCCCACGTACATAAGGGAGGCCATCATTACCAATACAATCACTTCTATTCATCAAATATGGCGACACTTCCGCTAACAAATCTATTTCTGGAACATCTTTCTGATTAAGAACAAAGTCAACCGTATCATATAACATATGACCATGTACCATATCATGCAACATACTACTATATTCAGTACATGAATCATGTCCTTTCTCACACCTTGATAGATTGACATAGATTTTAGAAGCTATCTCATCTTTCATACTCTCCCCCTTCCTTTTTTATTCATTACAACATGATTAATGGCGGCTTGCTCTATCTCTTCTACCGAATCAACACGATTTCGTTTAAGCCACTCCTCAATCTCCGAGCGATCAAAATAGACTTGCTTTCCAGATGGTTTGTAATGAGGTATCTGATGACTATATGTAAGCTTGTATATATGACTCTTACTTAAGCCAGTAAGAGTTGCTACATCATCAACAGTTAGTACTGTCTTTGTCGCAAGTAGAGTATTACACTCTATTCTTTTTAAGATATTTTTAATCGACTCCATTTTTTTTATTTTTAATTATCATATCTTAATGCTGAATGTAGGTAGATTCAGCATATTCACATATTGTCAATATGTACCTACTCAGTATTGACACAACAAAGATCATATTAAAAAACAACTAAAAAGGGTGATAATAAAAAGTATCACCCAAAATCACCTACTATCACCTAAAGAGTGTCACTTCTCTTTTAACCAACATGCAAATTTTTTTTCTATATTTTCAATATCATCTTCCTTACTGACAGCAGTAGTTAAGCTTCTATAGTTCAAAAATTTATCACCATATAAAAATATTTCACTTGCCTTTTTCCACCTATTTCGCTCTGACTTCCAAAACACATCTATAAGAACATGCAATTCCTTCAATGAAGCTAACCATTCAATATAAAAGTGCTCAGGCACATTATCGATATTCCCAAATAAATAAAGAAACGTATCTAAACTTGTATTACTATTAATATAATTTTCCTCTTTCAAATGAAGCCAGATAGCTTTTAATTTATCATCGTCATATTTTTTCGTAAACCGACTTTTGCAATTTTCCAAATATCTATCAATCTTCCCCGAAATTAAATCATTAAAATACCGCATGCTTTCTACTATATCTAAATCTAATTTTTTATCGGTTGAATCATCCCATCTGGCAGCCCCCGTTGTAGCATATCCTTCTTCTCTTTCTTTTATATAACCAGTATCAAATGCTATTTTTAATCGTGTGCTTGTTACTTCCATCACTTCCACGATTGCTTTCTTCAATAATAGAGCTCTTTTATATAACAAAGTATTAGCATTCATTCCTCTAACCTTTCTACAAGAGATATCATATTGATATAACAAATCATCAAGAATAAGAGAAATGTATATCCATCTATCTTTTGGTGTCATACCAGATAACAAGATAATAGTTTCCAATTTTCGACCTTCACTATAAATACTTCTCTCTAATTTATTTAGTGTTATTAACTCATTAATAGGATCACCTGATAATGAGTTATTCATGCTTATAATATTTTCAAATGGTCTTTCTTGTATACCCATATCGTATGATTAGTTTAAGATACTTATTATTCTATTTACTAAGGATCAATCAAATACGCCGTCTTGCTTATGAACAGCAGCCTTTTTATTTGCGTCAATAACTTTTGCATAAATTTGAGTTGTACTAATCTTAGTATGTCCTAATAGCTTACTAACTGTTTCTATCGGTACACCTAAACTAAGATTCAATGTTGCTGCTGTATGCCGAGCCATGTGGAATATACAAGGCGAAGCAAGCAATAGTGAATAGGTAAAGATTAAACGTAAGTCGTTTGAAATGAGCTGTATTTCTGTATTCTGCAAAATGTGGAAAATGCAAACGACAACGGAATATTGAGGTTGTTCAGTTACCAAACCGTTAGCCGGGTAGTTACCGAAACGGGAATAGGTAACACAAAGCGATGAAAAGAAAACCTCACCGTTTTGTTTGCGCTCATACACAGTGTTTTGCGTATCAAAGAGCGCTTATATGGCAAGTAACTTTGCACTAAAAAAATATAAGCGTATGAAAGTAGAAAAATTCAAGGTGTTGCTTTACCTCAAAAAGAGCGGACCGGACAAGTCGGGTAAAGCTCCCATTATGGGACGCATCACGGTAAACAGGACAATGGCGCAGTTCGGTTGCAAGCTGTCCTGCACACCGGAACTGTGGAATCCCCGTGAAAGCCGTCTGAACGGCAAGAGCAAGGAAGCGGTGGAAACAAATGCCAAGATTGAGAAGTTGCTGTTGGCGGTGAACAACGCCTTCGATAACCTTGTAAGCCGTAAAGTGGATTTTGATGCCACCGATGTGAAGAATCATTTTCAAGGAAGCATGGAAACACAGATGACCCTCATGAAAATGACAGATGCAGTCTGTGACGACATCAAGGCACGTATCGGCATAGACCGTGCGAAAGGGACTTATCCCGGCTATCACTATATGCGTCTGACGCTCGGGGAGTTCATCGAGAGCAAGTACAAGGTCAAGGATTTGGCTTTCGGACAACTGACGGAACAATTCATCCACGACTATCAGTCTTTTGCCACGGAAGAGAAAGGCTATGCGATTGATACCGTCCGCCATCATCTTGCCATCCTGAAGAAGATATGCCGTCTGGCATATAAGGAGGGATATGCCGACAGAATCCACTTCCAGCATTTTACCTTACCAAAGAAGACGGAAACGACACCACGGGCATTGAGTCGTGAATCGTTTGAGAAAATCCGTGATGTGGAAATACCCGCTTACCGCAAATCCCATATACTGGCAAGGGATATGTTTCTCTTCGGGTGCTACACCGGGGTCTGTTATGCGGATGTTGTCTCGATTACCCACGAGAACCTATATACTGATGAGGGCGGTGCTTTGTGGTTGAAGTATCGAAGAAAGAAAAACGAACTTCGTGCCAGTGTGAAACTGTTACCGGAAGCGATTGCGCTGATTGAAAAATATCATAGTGAGGATAGGGACACCCTGTTCCCTTTGTTGTATTGGTCAAATCTCAGACGACACATGAAAGCGTTGGCGGCACTGGCAGGTATCAAGGATGATTTGTGCTACCATCAGGCGAGGCACAGCTTCGCCTCGCTGATTACGCTTGAAGCTGGTGTGCCGATAGAAACCATCAGCAGGATGCTGGGACATTCCGATATTTCCACAACACAGGTCTATGCCCGTGTCAGCCCTAAGAAACTTTTCGAGGACATGGACAAGTTCATAGAAGCCACCAAAGATTTTCAATTAGTTCTTTAATCCTTTAATACAGAAAACGATATGCGAAGCACATTTTCACTTTTGCCCTACATTAACCGCAGCAAAGTAAAGGCTGACGGTACGACCGCCATACTCTGCCGTATAACCATTGACGGCAAACAGACTGCCATCAGTACGGGGATTTATTGCCGACCGGAAGAATGGAACAGCAAGAAAAACGAGATTAAATCCGTAAGGGAGAATAACCGCTTACAAGAATATTTACGCCTGACAGAGGAAGCCTACAATGAGATACTGAAATCACAAAGTGTGGTCAGTGCCGAAATTTTGAAGAACCACATATCCTTGAACAACATCCATCCGACCACTCTTCTACAGATGGGTGAATGGGAACGTGAGCGGTTGAAGAAGCATTCCGAAGAAATAGACTCGACTTCTTCCTATCGAAGTTCAATGTATTATCAGAAGTACCTGACGGATTTTCTTACGTCCATCGGTAAAAAGGACATTCCCCTTGAAGAAGTGACGGAGGATTTCGGCAAGTCCTACAAAGCCCACTTGAAGAAATGCAAGAACTTCGGGGTTTCCCAGACCAACCATTGCCTGCGTTGGCTGAACCGCCTGTTGTATCTTGCCGTAGACAAGGAGATTCTCCGTGTAAATCCCTGTGAGGACCTGGAGTATGAGACAAAGCCGGAAGCAAGGCACAGGTACATCAGCCGTGAGGAGTTCAAGAAGATACTTTCCATACCGATGTATGACAAGCGTATGGAACTGGCAAGACGGGCTTTCATATTTTCCACCATGACAGGACTGGCGTATGTGGACATCAAACTTCTTCATCCCCACCATATCGGAACAAACGCTGATGGCAGACGGTACATCCGCATCAACCGCAAAAAGACAAAGGTGGAGGCGTTCATACCCTTACATCCCATAGCGGAACGGATATTGTCGCTGTACAACACGACCGATGACGAGAAGCCCGTGTTTCCTCTTCCCAACCGTGATGCTCTATGGTTTGAGGTTCACGAATTGGGAATAACCATAGGGAAAGAGGAAAACTTGACCTATCACCAAAGTCGGCACAGCTTCGGCACTTTTTTGATTTCGGCAGATATACCCATTGAAAGTATCGCCAAGATGATGGGACACTCCAATATTAGAACGACACAGGGATATGCACGGATAACCGATGATAAAATTTCCAAAGATATGGACAAACTGATGGAACGAAGAAAGGAAATATCGGCTGGCGAAAAGAAGAAATAGCAAATAATCATCATAAAATAAAGGAATTATGAGCAGAGGCATAATAACAATCAGTGAAACGGGTGCAGTCACTATGCCGACCGCACCCGTATGGATGATGCAATTTGAGATTGCCGACCTGTTCGGGGTGTTCTCGTGCAATGTCCGCAAGACGATACGGGCAATCTATAAGAACAATGAACTGAATGAAGCCGATACGATGCGATATATCAGGCAATCGGATGGTATCAGTTATGACGTTTACAACCTTGAAATGGTTATAGCCATTGCATTCAGGATATGCAGTAAAGAAAGTGCTTTGTTCAGACGGTTTATAATAAATGAAATCAGCACCACCAAAAGAGAAACGCCTGTTACGTTGTTTGTTTCCTGTGGCAGGAGTAATAACCGATGGTATAGTTGAGGTCATCCCGTCAGCCACTTGTTTCCGTTGCCACACGTTTGAAAGGCTCCGACAACGAAAAATAAGCAACTGATGGGTAATTATAAGAGCAGAAAAGGAACGGCTTACGGATGAAGTGTCAATACTGCGCTTCGTCTGTAAGCCGTTCCTTTTTTCTTTTTGTCGGAAGTCTATTGCTGCCGCAATACAGGGCATACGGCAAACTGCGCTCCTTCAAGAAAAATCAAGTTATCCTTTGTCGGTAGGCGGAGCGGTAGCCGTCATTCAGCATCTTTTCAATGTCGGATTCACGGTAGAGGATTTTACCGCCCAACTGGATATAGGCGATACGCCCTTCATTGCGGTAGTCCTGAAGTGTCCGGCGGCTCACCTTCAGCCGTGCCGACACCTCCTTGTCAGTGAAGAAACGCTCACCGCCTAATGTCGGGCGGTAGTTGGCGGTCAGGTGCTCTACATTATCAAGCAGTCGGTCAAGACTGCCCATAAAGTGGATTATCCACTCGTTGTCTTTATTAATCAGTTCGTTCATATTACTTTGGATTTAGTGGAATTATTGTTGTCACTCTATTTAGTTATCAGATAGTCCTGCCTTTGAACTTCGCTTCCTTTCTTCTATCCTCCACAACGGAGACAATGAGCTCCACGTCTTCGGGACGGTAATACGTCTTGTGGTTTATCTGTGAATAAGCCAGCGTGCCGTTATCCCGAAGCGTCTGTAACGTGCGAGGGCTGATGTTGAGCATACGGCACACGTCCTGATTATCCATCCATTCGCTCATTTTCTTTTCCCCGTGCCGATGGCAGATGGCATCCATACGGCTGACGAAACGGTCGAACTTGGCGACCATTGCCTCAAAGGTCTTTCTTTCGATTGATACGATTTCCATATTGCCTTTCTTTTAATTGTTACTGTTTCTTTTGCCACAAAGAAATACATTATCCGCTGTCATGCAATGGATTTTCAAACAGTGGCAGCGTGTTGCGCCGATATGGTAGACATTGTCCGGGGTACTGCTTTCCGGTTATCTGTGGGCAAGTCGGTGGAATACGATTTACGTTCAGCCTTTAATTCCCATGTCTTATAAAGAAGCCACAGCCAAAATAAGGGCTTAATTTAAAATTGTCCCCAATCGTACCTTTGTACCTTCAGCTATTCATATCCGGCAAATCGGTAAAGTCCGCACCGATTTGTCAATCTCCATAAAGCAAAACCGTACAAAAATGCCTAAGAAAATCCAAGTACTTGACTGACTGCATTAAAGCACCTTACTTCGCTCCCGATAATCGGTCAAGGTATAGACCAAGACCACATTCAACAACTTAATCAATTTGTTTTTACAATGAAAAAAGAACCAAACATTACAGAGCATCAAGCTCGTGAAATCGTGGAAAAAATGGGGCGCAGGGAACCCTACACCTCCAAGTCGATAGACGACTTCTACAGGAGTATCGGTCTGGAACCGGAGGAGCCGGAACAGCCCGGCAAGACCGTCACGGAAGAAGCAGAAATACCTATGACAGATGAACCTTCAGGAGTGGCGACCGGGGAAGCGGCAATGCCGCAGAAGCGCATCAGCAGCAAACAGCGCAGGCTGTCTTTGGAGGAGTACCGCACCACCTATCTGCAAGTTCCCAAGATTATTAACCGCAAGCCTGTGTTCGTCAGTGAGACGGTACGTGACGAACTGGACAGGGTTGTCCGCTACCTCGGAGGAAAGGGCATGAGCGCATCCGGACTGATTGAAAACCTTGTCCGCCTGCACCTCGATGCCTACCGGAATGACATCGAGCAGTGGCGCAAACTCTGACGGGATTACGGTGGAACCGGTTGAGCCGTTGGATGCACTCCATCGGTTCGACCGATACACAAAGTGAGTTATTACATTCGGAAATCAATCCGACAGGCGGAGGATTTTTGTGTCCTCAAAGACACAGCAAGATATATTTTCAGTTACCCGAATAATTCTAAGTAACTGAAAATGCCTTCACCGCCGTGGGCAGAATTATCCTCCGCAGTCGGATAATTTCGGGGTTCATTAATCAAAGATTAAGCAATGGACAAGCCATAAAATTAAAAGAATAAGAAGCATGAAGAAGAAGAGCAAGTACGGGAGAAATCCCAAGTTGAACCCGAAGACACACTGTGTGATGGTGCGCTTCGATGATGTAGAATGGAACAGGTTTCTGACGATGTATGAGGAATCGAACGTGTATGCGAAGGCAGTCTTTCTCAAGGCGCACTTCTTCGGTCAGAAGTTCAAGGTGCTGAAAGTGGACAAGACGATGCTGGACTACTATACCAAACTGTCGGACTTCCACGCCCAGTTCCGCTACATAGGCACGAACTACAATCAGGTTGTCAAGGAGCTACGCATCCACTTCTCGGAGAAGAAGGCGATGGCGTTGCTCTACAAGCTGGAGAAGTGTACCATCGACCTTGTGAAACTGAGCCGTGAGATTGTAGAGCTTTCAAGGGAGATGGAGAAATGTTACCAATCCAAATCCGACTGACATGGCATCGGTCAAGGTCAAGTTTCGCCCATCCACCATAGGCGGCAAGGAGGGCACAATCTACTATCAGGTGATTCATAACCGTGTGGTCAGGCAGATATATACCGACTATAAACTTTTCGCTTCGGAATGGCAGTCCCATTCCGAAGCGGTCATACTGCATCGTGTTCCGAATAAGCAAGAGCGGAACAACCATTTGCTTTCGATAAGCTCACGCATCAGATGGGATAAGGACAGGTTAAACAAGATTATACAGACCTTATCCCAATCCGGCACATTTGTGACGGATGATGTAGTCGTGCGCTTTCAGGACAACAGGCAGGAGCCATCGTTTAACAACTATATCCGCCAGCAGATTGCCAGATTGAAACGCTTGGGGAAGATACGCACCTCGGAAACCTATACGGCAGCACTCCGAAGTTTCAGCGGTTTTATGGATGACAAAGAGGTCTTGTTTGACCAGATTAACGCTGACCTGATAGCGGAATATGAGGCTTATCTAAAAGGCAGAGGCAACTCGCCCAATACCATCTCGTTCTATATGCGTATCCTGAAAGCGGTTTATAACCGTGCCACTGAAGACGGATTGACCGAACAACGGCATCCGTTCAAGTCTGTCTATACGGGAGTGGAGAAAACTTTGAAGCGAGCCATATCGCTTGGCGACCTTAAATGCATCAAAGGGCTGGATTTGTCGTTGAAGCCAAACCTTGACTTTGCCCGTGATATGTTCCTATTCTGTTTCTACACAAGGGGTATGTCGTTCATTGATATGGCTTATCTGAGGAAGAAGGACTTGCAGAACGGCATTCTTTCCTACCGCAGACGCAAAACCGGGCAGCAGTTGTTCATCAAATGGGAAAGATGTATGCAGGAGATTGTTGACAAATATCCCGTAAACGAAACCGAATACCTTTTGCCAATCATCACAAAAAGAGGTGAAGATTATCGGAAACAATACGCCAACGAGCTTCATCGGGTGAACCATTTGCTGAAGAAAATCGGAAAACAGCTGGACTTGCCGATACCTTTGACGATGTATGTCGGGCGGCATTCGTGGGCAAGTATTGCGAAAAGCCGCAATGTGCCTATCTCTGTCATTAGCGAGGGAATGGGGCATGATTCGGAGAACACCACGCAAATCTATCTTGCTTCGCTGGATACCTCAGTGGTGGATAAAGCCAATAAAAAAATACTGGATTTGCTGTGAAGCCGTGAATGTTTTGCGAATCTGCCCAACGCTTGCCAAGAGACGGATATTATAATGCAAAATTACGCAAAATAATGATTCTTAAGTCATAAAACGCTGAAAATCTTACTTGTTGTCACGCTTTTTGTTTTGCGAGAAATACCAGATGTTTTGCGAAATCAGCTATAAAAAAGGAAAACACAACTCTATATCAACGATATAGGGTAACTCGTCCGTCTCTTGGCAAGAGATGGTAGTATAAATGGATATTTTAGACAATGATTAAACTTATAAAACATAACCCATATCGTACTTTAGGGGTGTTATCAAACACCCCTTTAAGGGAACGCATCGCCAACCAAAACAAGCTCAATGCTTTTGCTAAGATTGGTAAGTCGGTTATATTCCCTTATGATTTCGATGGAATTATAGAGGAAGTACCTCTAAGAACTCCAGAAAACATCGCAGCAGCTATCACAGCAATTAACCTTGACAGCTATCAACTGAAACACTCCTTGTTTTGGTTTATAAATGCGTCTCCAATAGATGGAGTAGCATTGAAATACTTACAGTCTAAAGATATTATCAAGGCTAAAGAGTTATTCCAAAAGAGAGAGTCATTCTCGTCTTTAATCAATCTCGGAGTACTTGCGTTTATTGAGGGTAATTTTGCAGAAGGTTATGCAAATATTTCAAGGGTGATTCATAACGAATCTTATAGAGTCGATTTGCTTGAAACACTTGGCCTGCAAAATATTACCTTGTCAGAAAATGAGATAGCGGAAATGTTCATTGCCGACTTACTCACGGAGATACCGGCTACAAAATTATTATCAGCTGTAAACAATTCTTCGGACAAAGCGATTATCAGCGAAAAAGCAGTTAATGAACCTATCGCAGAGATTAATGCTGCAATATCTGCCGCCAAGTCAGTAAATTCCAAAGATGCCAATGCAAATCTCACCGCAGGAACGGTGTTGATGAATTCAACAAAAACAGCACTCAAACAAGTGAGAGATATTGTTGGTGTAACTAGTACGAAATATCAGATGGTAGCAGATAATCTTGCCAAACAAATACTCCAGTGTGGTATCAACTACTACAATAATGCCTCTGATGATGTAGAAAGCCCTCGAAAAGCAATGCCCCTTCAAGCATATGCCTTACAAATTGCAATAGGACAGCTCACCAAGGATAGATGTCAAGAGAACTATGATATTTTGAAAAAGGCAGTTGATGATATGCCTCCAGCAGAAGTTGCCATAGAAACCCGTAAAGTCAAAGAGGAACTTCGCCGTTTTTGCCAGCAACCTGATAAAATTTCACATTCAATAACGCTGCTTAATAACACCAAACCACTGCTTCAGACAATAAAGGCTAAAATTGGTACGGCCAATACGTTCTATCTGTCGCTTTCTACTCAGGTTGTAGGAAATGCTTTATACAATCTCATCGAAGAGGTAAACACGGCACAAAATTATTTTAGCGCTGTAGTAAAGGTTATAAAAGAAAGTGGAATAGACCCAAAACTATTAAATTATTTAGATGATGAGCATTCACCAACGAAAATTATAGATAGTAAGGTAAAACCAGTTCTACGTGAAGCATGGAAAGCAACTACAATTATGGATGGATTTGACATGGAGACTGATTTCCGCACAAAGCGATATATTCCCAATAGAAGTTCACTCAAAGAAATGTGCGAAACTCTTCATATCTCCACGTCTTCTTCGAGTTACCAGTCTTCCTCTCGTGCATCCACAACCACCACAAGGACAACAACGCCGCCACGTACTAAGTCCCCATCTTCTTCAACGTCATCATCTGATGATGAACTACCAGTAGGGTGCTGGGTGGTTATTATAATAGCAATCATAATATTTTTAGCAAACGTTTTAGGATGACAAAAATTACTACATTATTATTTGCGCTCACAGTTCAAGTTGCCGTAAGTGCAAATGCTAACGATTCGCTTCGTCATTGCTATCAGCAATTGGACATTGCGAATTCAGGTATTCAAACTCTCAAAACGGAGAATCGTGAGCTTAAAGCTAAAATCAGGACTTTGAATAAAACAATTGATACTCAAAAGACTGAAACAGACTCTCTCAAAGGTGAACTGACCGCAGCAAAAAATGACATCACAGCTCTTGCTGATAGTCTTAATGTCAACATCTCAAACACTCGTTCTGAACTTCAAGCAAGTTCAAACACTCTCAATCAAACGATTCGCGAAAAATCACAAACTGGTCTATGGATTATCATTGTGATTGCACTGATTTTCATTATACTGGCATTCATATTTGGAAAAGCAATAGCGAAACGTAAAAACGAGGTGGAAAGTCTATCTGCCAAGGCCGACAAACTCAACGAGGAAATAGTCTACAGACTGTCTACTGAAATGAATGACATACAAGTTATTTCTAAACAAATTGGGGCACTTGTATCTGCACCGGGAGTTAATACCGAAAGTGAACAGAAGTTGATTACCACTCTTGCTGACCGTATCACTTTTATGGAGATGACACTATACAAAATGGATAACTCTGTAAGAGGTCATAAACAGCTTTCCAAGTCAATCAAGCAAATGAAAGACAATCTGCTTGTCAATGGATATGAGCTTGTAGATATGCTTGGTAAAGACTATCATGAGGGTATGAAGGTTACAGCAAATTTTGTTGAAGATGAGGAACTACCAGAAGGCAAGCAAATAATCACGGGCATCATCAAGTCTCAAATCAATTACAAAGGCAAGATGATTCAATCAGCTCAAATCACAGTAAGTCAAAACATTTAAAAATATATTCAACATGGCTCAAGCTAAAATGAAATTCGGGATTGACCTTGGTACAACCAATTCCGCAATTTGTAAAATGGAGAGTGGCGAGCCTGTCATTAAAAAGACAGACACGTTGAAAGACACTTTGCCATCGTGCGTATCTTTTACCAAAAAGAAAATTGCAAAAGTAGGAGATAGTGCCTATAACGACCTCCGCCAAGACAAATCACGTGCCACGAAAAAATGGTCTAATGACCGCGAAAACGTATTCATTGAGTTTAAACGAAATATGGGTACGGACAAATCGTATGAGAGTTCTAATATGGGAGAAACTTTTTCTCCGGAGCAACTTTCTGCCGAAGTTTTGAAGGCTCTCAAATCGTTTATCGGTGATGAAAATATTACATCCGCTGTTATCACAATCCCTGCCAAATTTAAAGCAGACCAAATCGCAGCTACTAAACGTGCTGCTCAAAAGGCTGGTATTGAACATTGCGAACTTCTCCAAGAGCCGATTGCCGCATCTATGGCGTATGGTCTGAGCGCATCCAACAAAAATGGTCAATGGCTTGTGTTCGATTTTGGAGGCGGCACATTTGATGTTGCACTTATCAAGGTAGAGGATGGCATCATGCAAGTTAAGGACACCGAAGGAGACAATTACCTCGGCGGCAAAAACCTTGACTATGCAATCGTTGATAGCATTATCATTCCTTACCTAAAAGAGAATTACTCTATCACAAACATTATGGAGAATGAAACCACAAGAAACATTCTTCGTGATGCCATGAAGTTCTATGCTGAACAAGCGAAAAATCAACTGTCATTCAAACCACAAGCTGACATAACCTCTCAACTTGATGAGTTTGGCGAAGATGATGAGGGGGAGGAAATAGAACTCGACATGGTTATCACTCAAGAGCAGCTTGCATCTGTACTCACACTCGTGTTTCAAAAGGCAATCGACATTACCAAGCAGCTTCTTAAACGTAATGGTTTGTCCGGAAGCGACCTTGACAAACTGATTCTTGTAGGTGGACCAACTTATTCTCCAGTTCTTCGTGAGATGCTACGCAAACAAGTCACGCCCGATGTTGATACCGACATTGACCCCATGACAGCTGTTGCAAAAGGGGCGGCACTGTTTGCTTCCGGTATAGATAGTGATGTCAAAGAAGAGTTAGCCATTGGTACTGTTGCACTCACACTTTCTTATGAAGCAAATTCGGTTCAACCAATCGAATTTGTAACCGTACAACTATCAAAAGAGGAATGTTCCAGTTATATTCCATCCAAACTGTTTGTAGAACTTGTACGTAGCGACAACGGTTGGTCAAGCGGAAAAGTCGAAATCAATGAGATAGGTGATGTCATAGAGTGTCAACTCATGGAAAGCAAAAATAATGCGTTTGCTGTCAACGCTTATGACGAAAAAGGGACAACTATCCCTTGCTTTCCTAAAGAGATAAATATCATGCAGGGTATTGTTGTCGGCAATGCTGTTTTGCCTTACAATATCTCAATTGAGGCTCACGATAGTGGTCTCGAAAAGAATGTGGTAAAGTCGGTAAAAGGTCTTGAAAAGAACCAGCAGCTTCCAGCTGTCGGTACACTCAATGGACTTAAGACTCGTAATCAATTGCGTCCCGGCATGACTGAGGACACTTTGGTGATACCCATCTATCAAAGTGAACACAACGCAGACGGCACATCTGCGATTCATAACGACCATGTCTTTGATGTAGTCATAACAGGCGATGAGATTGGACAAATAATCCCTGTTGGAAGTGATGTTGACATCACTATCAAGGTGAATCGTTCGCAAATGTTGAAACTAGAAGCATTCTTTCCCTTCAGTGGAGATACCGTGGAAAAAGATGTAAAAATCGAAGCTCGCTCGGTTATTACATCTCATGAACTGGAAAGGCTCAAAGACTCTGCGAACTTAAAACTCCATGCCCTTAAATCTTCTTCTGCAATTAAGGATTCTGAGACAGCAGAAGCAGAAAAACTCATCAATGAGGTTAACGACCGTTTCGACGGTGAAAAAAGCTCCGAAGATGGTAGGATGCATCTTCAGGCTGACATTCGCCGTGCTTTCCTGAAAATGGAAGAAGTCGAGCAAGGGCATGAATGGGATTCCATTGAAGCTGAAATCAGGGAAGAATTCGACCGCCTTGAAAAAGGGAATAATGAGCTTGGCAACAAATATGACCAACAGGTAGCCGCTGTTCGTTCACAGGTCGATTCCGTTATCCGTTCAAAGGATGTTCGTCAAGGACGAATAGTTCTTGATGATATTAACAGCTTGTTTGTTGCAGTGACACTCATCTATCAGTTAATGGGTTTCATTGACTTCCACCTTCGTAACTTTAATACCATACAATGGAAAGATGCGACCAGAGCACGTCAACTTCTGCAACAAGGTAAGGAAATTGCTAATACCAATCCGTCCGAAAGTTCACTTCATCCCATCGTACGTTCGGTCATAGATTTGATGATTGAACCACCAACAAGTGGTCCCGGCGTTAGCTTCTAAAGTGTATGGAAAAGATATGGAAAACGGAGCAACTTGAGAAAATAGCTGCTAATACATCAATATTTAAGCACATTCCCGCAGAAATCGGGAATGTGCTATACTGCGATACCAATCAGCCTGAAACCGTAAAGTTAAGTGACAAGGAATCTAAAAAAAGAAAGGTTATTTCTATTTCAATTTGTAGCATAATTTTATTATTGTATTGGTCTTTTTTTTATGAGCACTATATATGGGGAGCTATAATTACAGTGATAGCTCTGTTGGTTACTATTGGAGTTTGTGATACCACTTTTTCGGGTACAGATTACTTTGTAGGTAATAAAGGATTTGCTACCGTATCGTTTGTAGATTCAAGAGACAACATTACATCTTCCAATGTTTATCTTTTCAAGGACATGGAGTATCTCTTTACTGGCGAAACCATCGTAAAAACGAATTATACCTATAGTAATACTCAATATTACTTTTCAATATTCGGTAAAGAAGATAAGGAGACCCATCCATTCAACAGAATATTTTTTGCCGAGGGTTCTTATGATGATAAACATCCAAAAGACCCAATGAATCCTAATGGTGCAAATGAAGAATACAGTATGATGAAAATGGTAGAAAAGGTATGGACAACCCACTTCGTACTTGAACATTCCCAAGATGGGAAGGTTAAATTCGGTATTCTCAATGAAGAAACTTTATACTCTGATGCGTTATCTATTTCTCGTAATGAAGTAGATGTGTATGGGACAATATATAATCCTTCAAATACCAAAAATATCTATACATCTAATGGAAACTTGGTCATTGAACACATTAATCATTCGAAGAAATTTTTCGGCTTTATTGAAAAAGGAAATATTAGCAGTATTCCGTTGTCCTCATTAGGGAATCGTCAGGCATTTTTGATTTTTTTTGACAGGCTTTATAGAGGATAGTATGTTTACACTTGCGAAGAGACAACAATTAGGTAACTACATAATCACCTTTCAAGTCAAAGAAGGTGATTATGCAGAAACCTATCGCGTGAAAGACGCTGATGGGAAAAATCGCTTTCTCAAACTCATCAACTGCGCCAAACTACATCGTACTCAATTTGATGCAAACGGTAATATATTGGAGGTGCAGATTGCAAAGACACTTAATCATCCTAATGTCGTCAAATACCACGATAACGGTGAGGTCGTTTTAGATGGTCGCAAATTTGCTTATATCGTATTCGATTATATCAGTGGTGAAACGGCTTCACAGTACATTGCTCGTGAAGGGAGTCTTAGTGTATATGATGCAAAGACTATCGTATTAGGCATCCTTAATGGCATTAAATTCCTTCATACGCAACAAGAGCCGATTATGCACAACGATTTGACTATCCAAAACGTCATGCTTGATATGTCGAAAGGTACTAACGTACCTCGCATTATTGACTTCGGCTATGCTCGTTACCTATCACAAGGTTCTTCATCCTTTAATAAAAACGGGTTATCTCCTTTTTATTTGGCACCCGAAGCATTGAATGGTGTGTTTTCGGTAAAGTCAGACATCTTCTCAAGCGGTGCGATACTTTATAATCTTATATTTGGTATACCACCATATTTTGTTGACTTGTCAGATTGCAAGAATGATGCTACTGCTCAACGCGAAAAGATTGATGCTCAAAGAGAATTGCCGCTTCATATTCCCGATAACGATAAATTTGAGCTTGATGAACAAATTATGAATATAATGCGGAAAGCCCTTGCATCTGACATTGAGGAGAGATTTGAATCGGCAGATGAGTTTATTCGGGCTTTGAATGGCGATATAAAAATCGCTCGTATTGACAATCAAAAGAAAGCCAAAAGTGGGGAGACTCCTACAAAGAAAGTTTCGTATTCAGTGCCAAAAGGGAAAGCTTGAGTTCAACTTATAAATGCAACTTTTTGGGTGCGGATAATAAGCAATAAAAA